>Ga0116157_10000040_pt1 | contig 149222 bp, 132 predicted proteins | sample AD_UKC048_MetaG_FD_89882 | JGI IMG/M metagenome (GOLD analysis project Ga0116157, IMG submission 89882) | Active sludge microbial communities of municipal wastewater-treating anaerobic digesters from USA - AD_UKC048_MetaG | ecosystem: Engineered > Bioreactor > Anaerobic > Digestate | place... | reverse complement strand
GTTTTTAAAGAAAAAAGCTATGTTTTATTAAGAGAATTTCAAAATATTTTAAGTGTTACAACGATTAGCATTAGAGGATTAAAAAAGAGATAAAAAAATTGCCTACATTTACTTGACACATACGATTTTAAGTGTGAGATTTCATTAACTTGAAATCTCACACAATATTATATATAATATAATAAAATATTTAATATATACTATAAAGGAGGAGTTCTTTTGTTAAAAGTAAGCAAAGTATCAAAATTTTACGAAAGTAAATGTATATTGAAGCAAATTGAATTCTCACTAAATTTAGGAGAAAAAATTGGTTTAGTAGGTAGTAATGGCATAGGAAAATCGACTTTAATGAGAATTATTGCAGGATTTGAAGAAGCAGATGATGGAATTGTAGAAATAGATAATCCTGAATTTATAGGATATTTAAGACAAGAATTTAATATTATTGAAGAAAGCGAAACAATAAATTCATTTATAAAAAAAGAAATTGGAATTGAAGAATTAGAAAACAATTTGAAAAAACTCGAAAAAAATATGGGAGATGACATAGATAAAATAGAAAAATACTGTGAACTGCAGGAAAAATATTCTTTATTGGATGGATATAATTTTGATTATAAACTAGATTCTATTTTAAATGGATTAGGATTAGGAAATGAAATAAAAAATATAAAAATAGAAGAATTAAGTGGTGGGCAAAAGAATAAAGTAATGATTGCATTAGTTTTATTGAAAGGAGCAGAATTAATTTTATTAGATGAACCTACAAATAATTTAGACTTAAAATCTATTAAGTGGTTAGAAAATTATTTGGTTACAGTAAATGTTCCATTTATAATAGTATCTCATGATAGAAGATTTTTAAATAAAGTAATAAATAAAACAATCGAAATTGATGAATTTGAAAGAACATGTAAAGAATATCCAGGAAATTATTCACAATATTTGGAATTTAAAATAAAAGAAGAAGAAAAACAATTAGAGTTATACGTTAATCAACAAATTGAAATAAAAACTTTGCAAGATAGTATAAAACAGAAAAAAGATTGGGCAGCAAAAGGAAGAAAACAAGGAGTAAAAGACAATGATAAATACACTAGAGGATATGAGAGAGATAGATCAAGTGGTTTAGCCAGCAAAGCGAAGCAAATAGAAAAACAAATTCAACAAATAGATAAAATTGAGAGACCAAAAACAAGAAATAAATTACAAATAAAAATTAATCCTTTAAAGTTGAAAGGTTCTTTAAATATTTTTCTAAAAGATTTGGTTTGTGGATATAAAAATGGATTTCAAACAGATTCAAATTCTTTTTCAGTTAATTTTGGAGAAAAAATAGTTATAATCGGAGATAATGGTTCTGGTAAAACAACATTCTTAAAAACATTAATGAAAGAACAAGAACCCATTTCTGGAAATTTAGCTATTGGGAATGCGTTAAAAATAGGATATATTGCACAAGATACTAAAGAAAAAACAGATTTAGATATTGATGATTATATAAAAAATGCAATCGATTACGAAAAGCTAGAAGACAAATCTATGATATATACAATCATGAAACAATTCAATTTTTCGTATGAAGATAAAAATAAAAAATATTCTCAATTGAGTCCCGGAGAGAGAACAAGACTTCATTTAGCAATATTTTCGCTATTAGATATTAATACATTGGTATTAGATGAACCAACAAACCATTTAGATATAGAGGCATTAGAAGCACTAGAAGAAGTTTTAGAAAATTTTGAAGGAACTGTAATTGCAATTAGCCATGATAGAGAGTTTATAGAAAAAATTTGTCCTGATCAAATTTTAGAAATGGTAAATGGAAAATTTAGAAAGATAAAAGTAGAAAATATAGAAAAAAATAAACAAACAAAAATAGAGTATGAAATAAATAATAGGTAGTACATAGGACAAGAAAACTGTAATACAAAATGTTATAGGAAAATTAAAATATTACCAATAGGAGATTAAGAAGGAGATGTATTACATTCAAAAATAGTTAATGATAAAATATATAATTTTGTAACAGCTAAAGCATACTGTGATTAAAAAAAACAAATTAAACAAATGGTTGGGTTGTTGAAGTAATAAATTTTGGATTTTAGGATTTAAAAGTACAAAAAATAGAACTATCAGTAGATTAAAGCTGCAAGTTCTTTTTTTGTACAATTTTTTAATAATTTTTTTCTTGTATAATTATTTCGTAATTTGTAATAATAATATTATAAAAAATAATTGAAAACATAAATAAGGAGGAATATTAATGAAAGCAACGGGAGTTGTAAGAAGAATAGATGATTTAGGAAGGGTAGTAATTCCAAAAGAAATTAGAAAAACTTTAAGAATAAAAGAAGGTGACCCATTAGAGATTTTTACAGATAGAGAAGGAGAAGTAATATTAAAGAAATATTCGCCAATAGGAGAATTGTCAGAGTTTGCTACAGAATATGCTGAAACACTAGCTAAAACAACAGGTCATATTGCATGTATAACAGACAAGGATACTGTTATAGCAGTTGCAGGAGGACCTAAGAAAGAATATCTTGAACAGGGAATAAGTTTAGAACTGGAACAAATAATGGATTATAAAGAGAATTATATAAGTAAAGATAATAATAATGTATCTATTCCTATAACTAAAAATGATAACCACGAAAAACAGAAAAATTCGCAAGTGGTTTGTCCTATAATTTCCGGTGGAGATTCAATAGGAAGTGTTATTTTGCTAGCCAAAGACCAGAGTACAAAAATGAGTGAGGTTGAACAAAAAGTTGTTCAATCAGCAGCCAGTTTTTTAGGAACACAAATGGAAGTATAAATCTTTAACTTTATAAATATAAAAATATTTAAAAATACAGGAATGAAAAAATATAAAAAGAATTGAAAAAAATACAGGAATGAAAAAATATAAAAAGAATTGAAAAAAATACAGGAATGAAAAAATATAAAAAGAATTGAAAAAAATACAAGAATGAAAAAATATTAAAAAGTACAGAAAAAAATATAGAATTGAAAAAATATAAAAAAGTATTGAAAAAAGATAGGTATTATTATAAAATGAATTCAGTCGTGAAAAACGAAAAAGATGTTTAATAAAAAAATGTTAAAAACATCGGAATGGAGGAATTTATAATGTCAATTAAAATCGGAATTAATGGTTTTGGAAGAATTGGAACACTTGCATTTCAAGCCGCATTAAAAAATAAGGATGTAGAGGTTGTAGCAATTAATGATCCTTTTATAACAGCAGATTATATGGCTTATATGGTAAAATATGATTCAGTTCATGGAAAATCTAATGGAACTGCAGAGGGAAAAGATGGAATTTTAACAGTAAATGGAAAAGAAATAAAAGTATATAACGAAATGGACCCAAATAATATTCCATGGGGAAAAGACGGAGTAGAATTTGTATTAGAATGTTCAGGAGTTTTTACAACATTAGAAAAAGCTCAAGCGCATATAAATGCAGGAGCAAAAAAAGTTGTAATTAGCGCACCATCAGCAGATGCACCAATGTTTGTAATGGGAGTAAATAATGATAAATATGATTCAAGTATGAATATAGTTTCAAATGCTTCTTGTACAACAAATTGCTTAGCACCACTAGCAAAAGTAATACATGAAAATTTCGGAATAAAAGATGGATTAATGACAACTGTACATGCAACAACAGCAACACAAAAAACAGTTGATGGAGCATCAAAAAAAGACTGGAGAGGTGGTAGATCAGCATTAGTAAATATAATACCATCATCAACAGGAGCAGCAAAAGCAGTTGGAAAAGTTATACCAGATTTAAATGGAAAATTAACAGGAATGGCATTTAGAGTACCAACTCCAGATGTTTCAGTAGTTGATTTAACATGTAATTTGGAAAAACCAGCAACATATGAAGAAATATGTGCAGTGGTAAAAAAAGCAGCTGAAGGAGAAATGAAAGGTATCATTGAATATATAGATGATGAAGTAGTTTCAACAGATTTTGTAAATGATGAACATACATCAATATTCGATAAAAGAGCAGGAATTCAATTAACAGATACATTTGTAAAATTAGTTGCTTGGTATGATAACGAATGGGGATATTCTCATAAGTTAGTTGATTTAGCAGTTTATATGTCAAAAAACAGCTAAAATATACAAAAAAAGAAGTTGGAAGCAATTATAAGTTTCCAACTTTCTTTAATTATGAATAAAAAAATAAAAAATAGTTAAAAAAATAAAAAATAGTTAAAAAAATAAAAAATAGTTAAAAAAATAAAAAATAGCTAAAAAACTAGTTCCGAAAATAATTCAAAAAAATTTAAAATATTAATTTTTAAAGGAGGAAAATGTATGAATAAAAAAACTGTTAAGGATATAGATGTTAAAAATAAAAAAGTTATTGTAAGATGTGATTTTAATGTTCCAATTGATGAAAATGGTAAAATAGTAGATAACAGAAGAATAGAAGGCGCGTTGGAAACAATAAAATATTTAATAGAAAATGATGCAAAAATAATTTTGTGTTCTCATTTAGGAAGACCAAAAGGAAAAGTTGATCCAGAATTTACATTAAAACCAGTTGCAGAAGAACTTTCAAAATTGTTAAGACAAGAAGTAAAATTAGCAACAGATATAATAGGAGAAAGTGCAAAAAATCTAATTAATAATATGGAAACAGGTGAAATAGTATTATTAGAAAACATAAGATTTGATGAAAGAGAAGAAAAAAATGAACCTGAATTCTCAAAAGAATTAGCTCAATTAGCGGAAATATATGTAAATGATGCATTTGGAACAGCACATAGAGCACATAGCTCAACAGCTGGTATAGCAAGCTATTTGCCAGCAGTATCAGGATTTTTAATAGAAAAAGAAATTAATTTTCTAGGAAATGCCTTGGAAAATCCTAAAAGACCATTTGTAGCAATTTTAGGTGGAAAAAAGGTATCAGATAAAATCGGTGTTATAGATGCATTGCTTGAAAAGGTTGATACTATTATGATTGGCGGAGCAATGGCATTTACATTTTATAAAGCAATGGGATATGAAATAGGAAATTCACTTTGCGAAAATGATAAACTAGATTTAGCAAATGAACTAATGGAAAAAGCAAAGAAAAAAGGTGTAAAATTTATGATTCCTATAGATACAAAATTAGGTAAAGAATTTGATAAAAACACTGAAACTTCTATTGCAAAATATAATCAAATTCCAGATGGATGGATTGGATTAGACATAGGACCAGAAACAATTGAACAATATAAACAAGAATTGAAAAATGCAAAAACAGTTATATGGAATGGGCCACTTGGTTTATTTGAATTTGATAAATTTGCTGATGGAACAAAAGAAATAGCTATTCAATTATCAGAATTAAATGATGCTATAACAATTATAGGTGGGGGAGATTCTGCAGCTGCAGTTGAAGTAATAGGATTGGCTGACAAAATGACACATATTTCTACAGGAGGAGGAGCTTCTTTAGAATTTTTGGAAGGAAAAAAATTACCAGGAATTGAATGTTTACAAAATAAATAAATCAAAAATGTGTGCTTGCAAAATAAATAAATTAAAAACGAATGAATTCAAAAAAAAGAAATTTTGTAAAAAAATGAATGTTTATATAAATAAGAATGCAAAAAAATTGTGCATGAATAATAATTAAAAAAAGAGTGTTTACAAAAATAATAAAAGATTGTATAATAAAGTGTCTAAATAATTAAGGTTTATAGGTTATACCAATAAAAACCTAAATATTTTATAAGGACTGATAAAAATGAGAAAAAAAGTAATAGCTGGAAACTGGAAAATGAACATGTTGCCAAATGAAGCAATTTCATTTATTCAAAACCTTGCTCCAATGGTAAAGGATAGTAAGCATGAAGTGGTTTTGTGTGTGCCATATACAGATTTATTTTATAGTTTATTAACAGCACAAGGAACAAATATAAAAATAGGTGCACAAAATATGCACTGGGAAGAAAATGGAGCATATACAGGAGAAGTATCAGCCAAAATGCTAAAATCAATTGGTGTTGAATATGTTATAATAGGTCATTCTGAAAGAAGACAATATTTTGCAGAAACCGATGAAACTGTTAATAAAAAAGTAAAGGCAGCATTTATAAATGGATTAAAACCAATAGTATGTGTGGGAGAAAGTCTAGAAGAAAAAGAAAAAGGAAAAACAGAAGAGATAATAACATCACAAACTCAAAAAGCATTAGAAGGTCTTAGCAATGAGCAAATTATAAATACAATAATTGCATATGAACCTATTTGGGCTATTGGAACTGGAAAAACAGCAACAGCAACAGATGCAAATGATAGTATAAAAGCTATCAGAAATAAAATAAAAGACCTATATGGAATTGAAGTATCACAACAAGTTATTATTCAATATGGAGGAAGTGTAAAAGCTTCAAATGCAAAAGAATTATTCGAAACATCAGATATAGACGGAGCCCTAATAGGAGGAGCAAGTTTAAAAGTTGACGAATTAGAAAAAATAATCAATTATTAATATCGTGATAATTAAACCTAGACAACAATAAATAATTTTAAATTAAACATAAGGAGGAAGGTTAATGGAAAAAAAACTTACCATGCTAATGATATTAGATGGTTATGGAACAAATACAAATGAAAAAGGAAATGCAGTAGAATTAGCAAATACACCAAACTTAGATAAACTAAAATTAACATCTCCAACAACAGAAGTGTTTACAAGTGGTTTAAGTGTAGGACTACCAGAAGGACAAATGGGAAATTCTGAAGTAGGACATACAAATATAGGAGCAGGAAGAGTAGTATACCAAGAATTAACAAGAATAACTAAATCAATAGAGGATAGCGATTTTTTTAGCATAGAGGAATTTAATAAGGCAATTGAAAATTGTAAAAAACATGGAACAAAACTACATATAATGGGACTAGTATCAGATGGAGGAGTACACAGTCATATTCGCCATTTATATGGACTATTGGAATTTGCAAAAAGAAAAGATTTTGAGAATGTATTTATCCATTGTTTTCTAGATGGAAGAGATACTCCACCCGCATCAGCTGAAGGATATATAATGCAATTAGAAGAAAAAATCAAAGAAAAATCTATAGGGAAAATTGCAAGTATTTCAGGAAGATTCTATGCCTTAGATAGAGACAACAGATGGGAAAGAGTTCAAAAAGCTTATGATGCAATAGTAAATGGAAAAGGTGAAACAGCAAAATCGGCAATATCAGCAATTGAAAGTTCATATCAAAAAGAAATTTTTGATGAATTTATTCAACCAACAGTAATATTAAGTGGGGAAAAACCTGTTGCAACAATAGAAAATAATGATTCTGTAATATTTTTTAATTTTAGACCAGATAGAGCAAGAGAAATCACAAGAACACTTGTGGACAAGAATTTTAAGGATTTTGAAACAAAAAATCTAGATTTATATTTTGTTTGCATGACACAATATGATGAATCAATGCCAAATGTAAATGTAGCATTTAAACCAACTGCATTAATTAATACTTATGGGGAAATAATAAGTAAAAATGGTATGAAACAGCTTAGAATAGCAGAAACAGAAAAGTATGCACATGTTACATTTTTCTTTAATGGTGGTGAAGAAAAACAATATGAAGGTGAAGATAGGGTTTTAGTACCATCTCCAAAAGTAGAAACATATGATATGAAACCAGAAATGAGTGCATATGAAGTAACAGAAAAAGTAATTGAATGTATAAAATCAAAAAAATATGACACAATAATTTTAAATTATGCAAATCCAGACATGGTAGGCCATACAGGTAATTTGGAAGCTGCTATTAAGGCAGTTGAAACAATAGATGATTGTGTTGGAAAAGTTATAGATGCAGTTAAAGAAGTAAATGGAGTGGTTTTAATAACTGCAGACCATGGAAATTCTGAGCAAATGGTTGATTATAAAACAGGAGAGCCATATACGGCACATACTACAAATCCTGTTCCATTAATATTAGTGGGAATGGAAAAAGCAAAATTAAAACCAGGTAAGTTGTCTGATTTAGCACCAACAATGCTAGAAATAATAGGTATACCAAAACCATCTGAAATGACAGGAGAGAGTTTATTAATACACTAAATTTCTCTACAGTTAATTCGACAAAATACGACAATATTCATGCAAGATAGAATGATTAATATTTATTATTGAAAATTACTGTTCTAATTAAACAAAATACGACAATATTCGAGTAATAATAATGAATAATAAAATACTTTAATATTGCAAAAAAAGTATTCTAATTCGACAAAATTTTACAATTTTCGAGTTTCAATATAAAAAATTCAATATATAATTCGACAAAATATTACATTTTTCGAGTTTCAATATAAAAAATTCAATATATAATTCGACAAAATATTACATTTTTCGAATAACAATATATTCAAATAATGAAAGGAGCAATTAAAATGATTTATTCAAAAGAAGTAGAAGAAATGTGCCCAATAGCAAAAGGAGTTAATCATGGGCCAGCACCAATTCCAGAAGAAGGGAAATGGGTACAGTCAAAAGAAATAAAAGACGTTTCAGGATTTACCCATGGTATTGGATGGTGTGCACCACAACAAGGAGCATGTAAATTAACTTTAAATGTTAAAGAAGGAATAATACAAGAAGCTTTAGTAGAAACAATAGGATGTTCTGGAATGACACATTCAGCAGCAATGGCAGGAGAAATTTTAATTGGTAAAACAATTTTAGAAGCCTTAAACACAGATTTAGTTTGTGATGCAATAAATACAGCCATGAGAGAATTATTCTTACAAATAGTTTATGGAAGAACACAATCAGCATTTTCTGAAGGAGGACTTGCAATAGGAGCAGGTCTAGAAGACTTAGGAAAAGGACATAGAAGTCAGGTTGGTACAATATATTCAACATTAGCAAAAGGTCCAAGATACTTAGAATTAGCAGAAGGTTATATTGTGGAAATTGGTTTAGATAAACAAGATCAAATTATAGGATACAAATATGTAAACCTAGGAAAAATGATGGAAAACATAAAAAAAGGAATGGACGGAACAGAAGCTATAGAAAAAGCAAGCGGAAAATATGGACGTTTTGATGAAGCAGTAAAAAAAGTAGATCCACGTAAAGAATAAAACGGACAAAAAAGTAATTTTATAAACTAATAAAGAATAAAAAGGAAAGAAGGAATAATAACATGGCATTATTTGAAAGTTATGAAAGAAGAATAGAGCAAATTGAGCCAGTAATGGCAAAATACGGAATAAAAGATTTTGAAGATGCACGTAATATATGCAAAGAAAAAGGTTTTGACCCATACGAAATAACAAAAGGAATTCAAACAATATGTTTTGAAAATGCTTGCTGGGCATACACATTAGGAGCAGCAATAGCAATAAAAAAAGGATGTACAAAGGCATCAGATGCAGCAACAGCAATAGGAGAAGGATTGCAAGCATTTTGTATACCAGGGTCAGTAGCAGATGATAGAAAAGTAGGAATAGGGCATGGAAATTTAGCATCAATGCTATTAAAAGAAGAAACAAAATGTTTTGCATTTTTAGCAGGGCATGAATCATTTGCAGCAGCTGAAGGAGCAATAGGAATTGCAAAATCAGCTAACAAAGTAAGAAAAGAACCATTAAGAGTAATTTTAAATGGATTAGGAAAAGATGCTGCACAAGTAATTTCAAGAATAAATGGATTCACATATGTAAAAACAGATTTCGACTTTTTCACTGGTAAAGTAAATGTAGTTGAAGAAATTGCATACTCAGAAGGAGAAAGAAGCAAAGTAAAATGTTATGGAGCAAATGATGTTAGAGAAGGTGTAGCAATAATGCACAAAGAAGGTGTTGATGTTTCTATAACAGGAAATTCAACAAATCCAACAAGATTCCAACATCCAGTTGCAGGAACTTATAAAAAAGAATGTATAGAGCAAGGTAAAAAGTACTTCTCAGTTGCATCAGGTGGTGGAACAGGAAGAACTCTACATCCAGATAATATGGGTGCAGGACCTGCTTCTTATGGAATGACAGATACAATGGGAAGAATGCACTCAGATGCACAATTTGCAGGTTCTTCATCTGTTCCAGCACATGTAGAAATGATGGGCCTAATAGGAATGGGTAATAATCCAATGGTAGGAGCAACAGTTGCAGTAGCAGTTGCTATAGAAGAATCAACAAAATAAAACAAATTAATTTATAAAATCGTATTAAATATAACAAATTGTATAAGAATAAAATCAAAAATATTTGATTAAAAAATCAAAAATTCTGTAAGAAACAGACAACAGTAAGAAAAATTTGATATCGAAAAAATGTTTGTTTTATAAATAAAAAGTAAAGCTTTATGTAACAGAATATATGTTTGTTTTAAAGCGATGTTGTTGATTTAAAAAAATGATAAACACAGGTGTTGCAAAGCATTGGAGGTTTGTCATTTTTTATTGTTTAATAATTAAAAAAACGATTGACAAGGAAACAAAATTATTATAAAATATATAGACATCAACAAACAGTAGTTCGAGAAAACCGAACTATATTTTTATTCTAAAAATAAAATAAAAAAGTAAAATTTGGAAAAAAACTATAATGGAGGTAATGAATATGAGATTAACAAAAAGCAAAAATAATGTAATAGCTTACACAGTGAGCAAATGTAATAATGATGACCTATTTATTTCAATTCAGAACGGAGAAATTGTAGTTAGGGCGCCATGGCATTATACAAGTAATCAAATACAAGAGGTAATAGAAAATAAAAAAAGATGGATAAAAGAAAAAATATATGAAAATACAGAAATAATTGAAGAAAACCAAAATATAGATAATTTAGAAAAAGAAAGACAGATAATAAAATCAAAAAGACAAGCTAGAGCAGAGAAAGCACAACCAGAATATATAAGAAATGAAATAGTGAAAATTCTTGGAGAAGATTGCAAAGTAATAGTTAATTATAAAAATTTAAAAAAACCAACTCTAACAGTTGAAGGAAAAAATATAAAAATATCATTACCAAATAGATTTAAAAAATTAGATAGAGAAGAAATATTAATAAAATTAATAGAAAAATTATATGATAAATTAGCTGAAAAAGAAATTGAAAGATCAATGGAAAAAGCAAGGAAGCTACTAAAATTTGCACCAGAAGATTATCAAATTGAAAGAATGAAAAATATAATAGGAAAATGTGATTACGAAAGTAAAATAATAACAATAAACCCAGAAATTGCAAAATATAGTAGAGAAATAATTGATTATATTGTAATACACGAATTTTGTCATTTGAAATATAAAACACATTCAAAGAAAATGATGGAAATAATTAAAAAACATATGCCAAATTATGAACAATACGAAAACCAAATAGATTATAAATATTAGATTAAAAGTAATTGACTTAATATTTATTTAGGTTAAAAGTAATATTTTAAATTTAATTGATTTAGTACTTACTTATGTTATAATAAAAAAAACAAGAGAGGTATAATATGATAAAAAAATTAATATTTGATTTAGATAACACACTTATTAAATGGGAAGACGAAAAAAATTGGTATAGAGTATATGAAAAAATAAAAAAAAATTATCAAATAACACCAGAAGAATTTCAAAAAATCAGGTTGAGTGTTGAGGAATATGAAAAAAACGAAGATATTTTTAATGAAGAAAAAATGCAAAAAAATATAAATAATGCTATAGGTAAAAACTTAAATATAGAATTTGTACAAACAATTTTAAAAATATTTGCAGATTGTCTTCCAGATGAAAAGGATTCTGAACTTGATAAAACATTACAATACTTAAACAGTAAATATGAATTAGTAATTCTTACAAATTGGTTTACTTGGCCACAAGAAGAAAGACTAGAAAAATATGGAATTAGAAAATATTTTACCAAAGTGCATGGAGCAGATAAATTTAAGTTGAAACCGAATAGACAGGCATTTGAAATAGCAATAGGAAATAATAAACTAAATGAATGTATAATGATAGGGGACGGAATAGTAAATGATATAGAAGGAGCCAAAAAAATTGGTTTAGATGCAATATTGTTAGTAAATAATTGTAATGATGAAGTTGAAAAAATTGGAAAACAAGAATATAGAGTAATAAAAAATATTGGAGAGTTAAAACATATTTTATAATTAAAACATTATTGTGAAAATATTATATAGTATAATGAAAATAATATAATGAAAAGATTATAATTAAAAGATTATGACGAAAAAATTATGATGAAAAGATTATGATGAAAAGATTATGATGAAAAGATTATGATGAAAATATAATACTGAAAATGAGATTGATATAAGTGGGGTTTACAATGAAGTTGTTAGTAATAGATGATGATTCAGATATAAGAGAAATTATAGTGGAATATGCTAAATATGAAAACTACGAAATACAAGAGGCAGAAGATGGAATAAAAGGAATAGAACTTGTAAAACAAAATGATTTTGATTTAATAATATTAGATATAATGATGCCAAAAATAGACGGATTTTCAGTAGTAAAGGAAATAAAAAAAATTAAAGATACCCCTATAATTATGCTATCTGCAAGAAGTGAAGAATATGATAAACTTTATGGGTATGAAGTGGGAATTGTAGATTATGTTACAAAACCATTTAGTCCAAGAGAGCTTATGGCAAGAATAAGAGTAGCAACATTAAGAAATAAGGAAAATTTTTCTCCCAAGTATTCATTTTCAAATGTAGTAATTGAGACAGATTTGCACAAAGTAAAAATCGAAGACAAAATAGTAGATTTTACATTAAAGGAATATGATACACTAATATATTTAATTAGAAATAAAGGAAAAGTTTTATCAAGAGAACAAATTTTAAATGAAGTATGGGGATATGATTATTATGGAATAGACAGAACTGTTGACACTCACATTAAGTTAATAAGAAGTAAATTAGGAAAATACAAGGACCATATAAGAACATTGAGAGGGGTTGGATATAAATTTGAAGAAAAAATTTAATAATTTAAATTCAAAACTTGTGTTGAATTTTGTATTTTTTGCTGTAGCAATATTAGTAGTTATATGGTTTATGCAAGCTATATTGCTAAAAACAACATATGAATTTATAAGAAAATATGAAATAAACAATGTGTCATATAAGGCAGAAAAAATATATACAGATTCAGAAGAGCTTAATGAAATAGCATATAAAAATGATGTAAGGATATTAATATTAGATTCTAATTTTAATACTATTGTATCAACAGATAATAATATTCAAGATTTACCAAGATCTTTTGTTTTGCAAATTTCACAAACATTAGAGGAATTAAAATATGAAGAAAAAATAAATAAGGATATATCTACAAATAAATTTGATACAGTTTTAAATATAAATGCCAGAAGTATAGATGGAAACAAATATATTGCAATTATATCTACCATAAGCCCTGTATCATCTACTGTTAGAGTTTTAACAATACAACTTGTTTATATAACTATATTATCTTTAGTTTTTGCAATAATATTGGCAATAATTTTATCAAAAAAATTATCAAAACCAATACATGATATTAATGAAAAAGCTAAGGAATTTGAAAAAGGTAATTTTGACATATATTTTAATCAAGATTATTATAAGGAAATTAATGAATTGTCAAAAACATTAAATAAAGCATCTGAAAAATTGAAAAAAACAGATAAATTAAGAAAAGAAGTTATAGCAAATGTATCACATGATTTAAAAACACCTTTAGCTACCATAAAAGGTTATTCAGAAATGTTACAAGACATTTCAGGAGAAGATAAAGAAAAAAGAAATATTCAATTAAAAAAAATATCAAGAGAAGTTGATAATTTAAATTTATTAGTTTCGGATATGCTTAATTTATCTAAATTAGAGACAGTAGAAAATGAATTGGAAAAATCAGAAATTGATTTAATAACTTTAATTAAAGATGTGATATATAGATTTGATCATATATGTGAAAAAACAAATACAAAAATACAGTTTAAGACTTATACACAAAATAAAATTATACAAGCAGACGAAATAAAGATTTCGCAGGTTATTTATAATTTAATTGCAAATGCTATAAGTTTTGTTGGGAAAGATAAAACTGTTTATGTTGAAGTTTTGTTAATAAATAATAAAACAAGAGTAGAAGTAAGAGATAATGGAAAAGGAATAAGCTTAAAAGATCAAAAACATATATTTGAAAGATATTATAAAACAAATGATAAATTTAGAAAACTAGGAATATCAACTGGTTTAGGACTTTCTATAGTAAAAAATATATTGGAAAAACATAATTTTGAATATGGAGTAATATCAAAAGAAAACTGTGGAACTAATTTTTGGTTTCAAATATAGTTAATTGTGAACAAAAAAACACATTATTTTCATATATACATCAAAAAGTGGAAGTAAAATATAAATATGAAAGGTGAGGTGAAAGAAATGAAAAAATTAGGAATGTTAGTATTAGGTATAGTATTATTTACAGGAACAATTGGAGGAGTTTATGCAGCTACAGAAGCAAACATAATTCCAAAGGTATCTATTGAATCAAAAGCTGAAACTCTAAAAAAATATGTAGCAGACGAAAAAATTACTCAAGAAAAAGCTGATGATATTTTAGAACAATTAGAAAACTGTGATGGTACTGGAAACTCTAAAATAGGACAAACCAACGGCATAAGTTTCGGAAACGGAAGCGGAAATGGTCAAGGAAAAAATCAAGGTATGTCTCAAGGTAAAGGCCTAAGAAAAATGAATTGTTCTAATTGCACAATTGAAAAATAAAATAAATAATTTTAAGTAAAAGAAGTTGACAAGTTCAGCTTCTTTTTTTAAAATGAAAATATAAAAACAGTAATTTAGTAAGTAAAAAATATTTTAAATATAAATATCGTGAGGAAAACGAAAATAGTAAAAAATATGAATTTAGTGGGGAAAAAATGATAAAATCAGAAAAAAAGATAAAACCAGAAAAAATTATAAACACAGAAAAAATCGAGATAAAAAATTTTACATACAATCAATTAGAAATACCATACATAATAAATTATGGAAAAAGAAAAAATATATACATATATATTAAACAATGCAAAATTGAAGTAAAAGCACCCCAAAATATATCAGAACAAAAGGTAGAAAAATTTGTAAAGGAAAAGGCTGAATGGATATATAAATCAGTACAAAAACAAAGTTCGCAAATAAAAAACAATGTTAAATATGAAAATGGAGAACAAATTAAAATCTTAGGAGAAAACCACACTATACAAATTGAATTTATAGACAAAAAAAGAAACCATATAAGCATTGAAAATAAAATAATTAAAATTCAAATAAATAAGGAATTTCAAGATAGTTTAAAAATTAAAGATGAAATAAAAAAGCAATTAGAAAAATTATATTTAAGTATTGCACAAGATGAAGTTGAAGCAGCAATGATAGAAGTAACAAATATTGTAGGATTAAAACCAAAAGAATATAAAATAAAAAAACTAAAAAGGGCTTGGGGAAATTGTTCTTCAAAAAAAATTATTGCAATAAACATGGAAGTTGTAAAACATAATAGAGAATTTATAAAATATGTAGTACTCCATGAAGTATGTCATTTAAAACATATGAATCACTCAAAACTATTCTGGAATATGGTAGAAAAATACATGCCGAATTATAAAACATTTAAAAAATTAAAATAAACAGAATCATTAAAATATTAAGTAAGAAGAAAAAAATTCTGTCAAAAAAATGCAATCAGAATCTATTAAATTAGTATTTAGTTATATTCGGTTGCATTATTATAAATTAAAATATATAATAAGAACAACAATTAAAGTATAGTATGTTTTAGGAAATTTTTTAAAAGAAATTTTATATAAATTTATAGTATTATAATTTATAAATTTATATAAAAAATTTTGTGGGAGGAAAAATGAGAAACAAGCAAAAACCAGAAGAAATAGAATATGCAGCAGTACTTGGAGGTGGAGGAACAAAAGGAGCTTATCAAGTTGGAGCTTGGAAAGCAATAAAAGAATTAGGAATAAAAGTAAATTGTATAGTTGGAGTTTCAATAGGTGCACTAAATGGGGCAATGTTTATACAAGACGAAATAGAAAAATCTGAAGAATTATATAATAAAATAAAAATAACAGATGTAATGGACATAGATGAAACAGTAAATGCAGAAAAGGGAATATTCAACATAGCAAATATTACAAAATTAACAAAAGAGTTTGCAGAACAAAAAGGTATTTCAAATGAGCCACTTAGAAAAACAATAGAAAAATATATAGATATAGACAAAATTTATAAATCAAAAATAGATTTTGGACTATTAGCATTAGATGCAAACGAAAGAACACCAGTAGAAATGTATAAAAAAGACATACCAAAAGAACAATTTGTAGACTATTTATTAGCTTCATCATGTTTTCCAATTTTTAAGCCACAAAAAATAGGAGACAAAGAATTTTTAGATGGTGGATTATATGATAATATGCCAATAAACATGTTACTTAAAAAAAATTATAAAAATATATTAGTATTTGATATTGCAGGAATAGGAATAAAAAGAAAACTACTAAACAAAGATGTATATTTAAAAGTTATTTCACCAAATGAATCACTAGGAGGAACCTTTGAATTTAACCCAGAAAAAATAAAATCAAATATTAAATTAGGTTATTTAGATACACTTAAAGTATTTAATAAAGTACAGGGACATATCTATTACTTTAATGTAAAAGAATTTAATAAAATGATGGAAAATTATGGATTACAAACAATATACGGCTTGGAGCATGCAGCACAAATATACAATATTGATAAATTAAAAATCTATAAGTTTGAAGAATTTATAGAAGAATTAAGAATAAAACACGTGGAAGCTCAAACAAGATATAATAAAATAAAAGAAATTTTAAAATCAAAAAACATTCTAGAAATTAAATCACAAATTAAAACAATTTTTGATGGTGATTTAGGAATATGTTTTGCAACAGACATATATTTGGACAAGCCAATGTCTAAGAAATTTGAGCATTTAAACCACTTTACTAGAGACTATACTAAATGTGTAAAAGCATTGTTAGAGCTTACTTAAATGCATATTTAAAAAAACAGTAAATAAATAAAAAAACTGGGTCTAGGTGCCACAAACTCTATGTGTCTAAATATCCAAATATAATATAATTTAGGTGCCATAAACTCTATGTCTACATATCCAAATATAATATAATTTTGGAAATAAAAGGAGGAAATTTAAAATGACAGAAATAATATTAGAAACTCTAATCGATGGATTAAAGTTAATTCCATTCCTGTTTTTAGCATTTTTATTAATAGAAATAATAGAACATAAACTAACAGGAAAAAGCAAAAAAATAATAAGTAAATCTGGAAAATTTGGACCAATAGTAGGAAGTGCATTAGGTATGTTTCCACAATGCGGATTTTCTGCAATGGCAACAAACCTATATGTAACAAGAATAATATCATTAGGAACATTAATATCAATATACTTATCAACAAGTGATGAAATGCTACCAATACTAATATCACAAAATGTAGAAATATCAATAATACTAAAAATCTTAGGAGTAAAATTTATTATAGGTATTATATATGGTCTTATAATAGATTTAATATTACGAAAAAAAGAAAAAACAACAGAAACTGATTTTTCTATATGTGAGGACGAAAATTGTAATTGCAATTGTGGTGGAGGAAAAGGCAGAATTGTTTTATCAGCACTTAAACATACAGGAAACACAATATTATTCATTGTAATAATTTCATTTATAATAAATATAATATTCGAATATTTTGGAGAAGAATTTTTATCAACAATATTCCTTAAAGACAGCATATTTGGGCCATTTATATCAAGTCTAGTTGGGCTTATTCCAAATTGTGGAGCAAGTGTAATGATAACACAATTGTATTTAAACAACGCAATTTCTTTTGGGTCAACAATAGCAGGTTTATTAACAGGAAGTGGAGTGGCATTACTAATATTATTTAAAACAAATAAAAACATCAAAGAAAACCTTGCAATACTTGGTACACTATACTTTCTAGGCGCATTTACAGGAGTATTAATAGAAATATTTCAAATACTAATTAATTAAAAAACGCATATAAACATTTTTGTTATATGTATAGATTAATAATATTTAATAAATAATATTTGAAAATTATATGATTATTGCAAAATATACTATAAATGGTAAAATATACTATAAATGGTAAAATATACTATAAATGGTAAAATATACTATAAATGGTAAAATATACAAATTAAAACCTTGAAAACTTTTATATCATTTGCTATACTATAAAATAATTGAAAACTTTAAATATTTTTTTAGATTTATTATGTATTTCAGTATAAATACATAAATAAAATAAATAAAGATTAATATTTATTTAGATTTATTATGTACTTCAATATAAATACATAAATACAATTAATATTTAAAAAGACAAATTTACATAAAGAAAGGAGAGTATGATATACAAATAAAAAAGTATATTTCATACAAAAAGAACATGAATAAAAAAATTATAATTATAAGCATAATAATAGCTATTGTTTTAATAGCTGCAGGAGTTGGGGGATGGTTTATATGGAATTCACAACAAAACAAAGAAAACAATACAGTTGAGAAAGAAGACAACACATCAAAAACCAATACTACACAAAATACTGTAACAGATAATAAAAACGACACTACTAGTAAAGAAGATGAAGACACTACTAATATTAATGATAGCAAAGAAGTAGCCGCAATAAAAAAAGCTTTAAAAGATGAAGAATGGGTAAAAGATAATGTATCATTAAAAGATGGAAACATTCTTTCAGAAAACCAAACACAAAAACACACATTTATTGTTTTATATGATGATGCAAAAAAACCATTTGTAATTGTAAAAGCTTTAAGAGAAGAAGGCACTAAAAAAATAATGCAAGCATATGTTGTTACATACACAGATAATAAAGTAGTTGCAAAAGAAATTGCAAAAGATTATATATTTGGAAATGAATCAATAAATACAGATATTAAAGTAGAAACTAGCAAAGCACTTGTAAATTATTATACATATTTAGGTAAGGGAGAAGAAAGCTTTATATATAGCATAAAAAATGGTAATCCAGAATTTGTAGATATATATGGATATTATAAAGAAAGCTTAGATGATAAATCTATTTATTTTAAAGAGCACTATAGTAAAGAAGTTTCAACAATTTCACAATCAGAATATAATTCTATAAAAGATAAATATAAATCAACAGCATATAATCGTATAACAATACAACTAACAAGCCAAAATATTGATAAATATATAAAATAGTAAATTCTAAAGGGATTCCAATTATTAATCTGGAATTTCTTTTTTGTATAATCTAAATTATTTCCATATTTAAAGATAATAGATATTTTATATAATGATCCAATCATGTCAAGAAATAAAATGGCTGAAATGACAGGAATAAAACTAACTACTATTAATGGCATTGTAAATGCTTTTCTAGACAAAGAGATAATAATAGAAACAACAGGATATACGAGAAATCAAGTTTTCGCATTTCAAAAATATATTGATTTATTTTTAAAATAAATACATATCACGAAAAAAGGTGATAAATTATTATATATAATTTTATATCACGAAAAAATAAAAAAAATCGTGATATAAAAATATTAAGAACGAAAAAATAAAAAAAATCGTGATATAAAATTGTTAAGAAAAAAATCAAAAAAACGTTATAAGATTTTTGAAGATGTCTCGAATTTTTTAAAACATTAATTGGAAAATCAATTAAATTTAAATATAGAAGGCAATAATTATTATATTATTCTAAAAAATTCTAATGGCAAAATTTTTTTATTGAATAATAAGATCTTATATATACATGAGATTGATTTTTGGGATACAAAAGGTTTGTTTTGTATATATTGACATAAATACAATATGATAGTATAATTGCACCATTGTAAAAGTAAAATGCTTTTAAGGAAGAGGTAATAAATATGAAAAAACCATTAAAAATACTATTAATAGTTTTGGCATTGATAGTAGTAATAGGATTAATAGTAGTAGGAGCGGGATATTTATACTTAAGAAAAAACATAGATAAAATTCAAAAATTAGAAGTGGAAAATGTAGAAATAACGCAAGGTGTAACAAGTGGGAAAAGATACCAACATGTAGCTTTATTGGGAATAGATACAAGACAAGATGTATACACAGGGTGTAGAAGTGATTGTATAATAATTGCAACAATAGACAATCAGGAGAAAAAAGTAAAATTAACATCTGTATATAGAGACACATATTTAGAAATACCAGGAAAAGGACTAGATAAAGTAACACACGCATACGCATTTGGCCAAGCAAGTTTAGCACTTAGTACATTAAATAGAAACCTAGATTTAGATATAACAGAAGTGGTTGTGGTAAATTTTTCGGCAGCAAAAGACATAGTAGACAAAATAGGTGGAATAGAAATGACAATAGATGCAGACGAGGTTAAATTTATAAAAGGAATAGATAAACCAGGAACTTATACTTTGACTGGGGAACAGGCATTGGCATATTCTAGAATAAGATATACTGATGGAGGAGATTATAAAAGAACAGAAAGAATGCGTGATGTAGTAATAAAAGTATATGAAAAAGCAAAAACAAAAAACATGGGTGAGGTAAAAGATTTAATAGAAAAACTATTACCAGAAATTTCTACAAATGTTACAACAGACGAAATATTATCTTCATTATTTAAATTATATTCATATAATATTACAGAAAGCACTGGTTGGCCATATGAAACAAGTGGAAAAATGATAAATGGAGTGTTTTATGGAGTGCCAGTTGATTTAGAAGCTAATGTAACTAAATTACACAAGGAAATTTTTGGAGAAGAAAATTACACACCTTCAGAAACAGTAAAACAAATAAGCAATAAATTAAAAAAGATAAAATAAGTGAAAAAGATAAAATAAGTGAAAAAGATAATAATTTTAATATTTTTATTGGAAAAGTTATTAAGAATTAAAAAAACAGAAAAACAATTTCTGTAATATGGAAAAAAAGAATGATAAAAAGGAAATAAGAATTTAATATAAGAAATATAAGAAATATAAGAAATATATGCAATATAAAAATATAATATATATATAATACAAATGCAATATAAAAATAATATATATATATAATACAAAAAGCTTAATTGTGATAAATAAAAAAATCACACTTAGGCTTTTTAAAATATAATAACTTATACAATTACGCTATAGCGGAAATAAAGATTTAGTATTTATTAAAAGCCGAATGCGGAAATAAAGATTCCTATTTACTAAAAGTCGAATTTTGTCGAAAAATGAAGAAAATTACAATGAAAAATTGCAAAAAAAGAAGAATTATGTCGAATGATGTCGAATGAAGTCGAAAAAAGAAAAAATAAAAAAGAAATAATTCAGAAAAAGCCTTGAATAAATACCAAAAAAAGTATATAATCAAGGCACTTGTTATTAAAAAAAGAGATAACATAAAACGTAGGAGAAAAATGAAAAATAGGAAAGAGATAATAAAGAAAATATTTTTTGGAATTTTAATAATCATATGGATGGCAGTAGTATTCAATTTTTCAAGCCAACAAAGCAAAAAATCAAGTAACACAAGCCAAACAGTAATAAAAACAAGTTTGAGCCAAGTAAAAAGTTTCAAAAAAATGGAAGAACCAAAGCAAAATGAACTAATAGAACAATTACAACATCCAACTAGAAAAGTTGCACATTTTACAATTTATACAATTGGAGGACTAATAATTTTTAATTTCTTTAATACATTTAATATGTGTAACAAAAAGAAAATAATTTATGCAGTTTTATTTGGATTATTGTATGCAACAACAGATGAAATACATCAGCTTTTTATAGATGGAAGAAGCGGACAAATAACAGATGTATTAATAGATACAGCTGGAGTTGGTTTTGGATGTAGTATAGTATACTTTATTAAAAATGGGGGAAAAAGTAAAAATGGGAGACAACGATTTTGAAATAATGCTATATAAAAAAAGTGCAGTAGTAAATTCAAAAAGAAAAGTAAAAGATATTTTACTTAATAATAAATTATTACTAGTACTAAATAAAACCGCAAAAAGATTTATAGATATCTCTTGTGGAATAATTGGGGTTATTTTACTTATTCCAATTACAATAATTGTCCTATTTTTAAATTTTATATATAGAGAAAAGGGAACAATATTTTTTAGCCAGGAAAGAATAGGAAAAGACGGCAAGCTTTTTAAAATGTATAAATATAGAACAATGAAAATAAATGCAGAAGAAGAACTAAAAAAGATTTTAAGAAAAAGTAAAGAAGCAAGAGAAGAATATAAAAAAAATAAAAAATTAAAAAATGATCCAAGAGTTACAAAGGTTGGAGAGTTTTTAAGAAAAACTAGCTTAGACGAATTTCCACAATTTATAAATGTTTTAAAAGGTGATATGAGCCTAGTAGGTCCAAGACCATATTTGCCAAGAGAGCAAAAAGATATGGGATATTATTATCATTACATATGCAAATGCAAACCAGGAATAACAGGATTGTGGCAAACTTCAGGCAGAAGTGATGTTTCGTTTAATGAAAGATTGGACTTGGATATAAAGTATTACCAAGAAGAAACAGTTATTAGTGATATAGGTTTAGTTGCAAAAACTGTAATTAAAACAATAAAAAGAGAAGGAGCATTATAGAAATAAAAGAATATCTGAGTATGAATTAGAATTATATAGTTTAACTAGTAAAACTATATGTCTCGAGTCATAATTTTAATAATTGAAAAAAATCATATAAAAGATTAAGAAATAATTTGTATAATGAACTATCTTTGATTTTTGGTAATTTAGTGAGTAGTGGAAATATGATTCGAGAAAAGAAAAGTGTTTTCGAAAAATGTCAGTATAATAGATAAATTTATGATAGAAATGTTTGTACATATAAAATTAGAGTTCATAAAATATATATAATGTATTTATAGCTAGTAATATTTAAAGTTTATAATATTGTAGTGTTACAATTGATGAGATACAAAAATAAATAATAAAAAAGTAATTCAAGTAGTATAATTGAATTGTCAAAAACAGATTATACGAAAGGTCTTTAATCACTTATGGATATTATATTACAAGAAAATAAAAACACAAAGAGATATTTGCCACATGAATTAAAAACAAGAAGAAATGCGGAAAAAACATATAGAAATAGTGGGTATATTGAATATGTGTGTAGAAAATATCATATATCAAGAATATCATTGTGGAGATGGAACAGCAGAGAGTCTAAATGATAAATTGCACAGACCATTAGGTAAGCATCCAACAGCACATACAGATGAAGAACTAAAATGGATAAAAGATTTAATAAGAAGGAATTCACATATAACGTTAAATGAAAAAATATTAAGATATTACAAGAATATTTTTATGAATTTGTTTTACTTCATTGATTAACATACAAAAAAATATTCAAATCAGTCGTGAACTATTGAAAATTGTATCTTTTTATGTTATTATTTAATCGATCTTTATGTATTTTTATATATAAAAAGTTAAAACGTATGTACTAAAGATAAAATAAATAGAGTGTAAGCATATAAATAAAATTTTAACCATAAAAAGTATTATATCTCTAAAAATATAGAATAGAACTTAAGTGGTATAAAACATATTTGATTTATTAAAGTAAAATTATTAATCGGTACATTTGTATGGTGTGCCGATTTTTGTATATAAGGAGTGAAAAAATTGAAAGATATTAAAATAGTTGTTGCTACACACAAAAAATATCATATGCCTAATGATGATATGTATTTGCCAATACATGTTGGTAAATATGGGAAAAAATCTATAGGATATCAAGGAGATGATACCGGAAATAATATTTCACAGAAAAACTCATTTTTTTGTGAATTAACCGGTATATACTGGGCATGGAAAAATTTAAATAATCAATATATTGGTTTAGTACATTATAGAAGACATTTTTGCTTTAGAAAAAAGTTAAAGGATAAATTTAAAAACGTTTTGAAACGAGCAGAGGCAAATATGTTATTAGAAAAAAACGATGTTATTTTAACCAAAAAACGAAATTATTATATTGAAACAGTATATGATCATTATAAACATACGCTATACGTTGAACCATTAGATGAAACGAGAAATATTATACAAGAAAAATTCCCATCATATATTAAAGAATTTGATTTATTAAAAAAAAGAAGAAGTGCACATATGTTTAATATGTTTATAATGAAAAAAGAAATCTTTGATTCTTACTGTGAATGGATGTTTGATATATTGTTTGAACTGGAAAATAGAGTTGATACTATAAAATACGATCAATTTCATTCGAGATTTTATGGTAGGATTAGTGAATTATTATTAGATGTATATATTAATACTAATAATATATCGTATAAAGAATGTAATTTCATATATATGGAAAAAATAAATAGAATTACAAAAATAAAAGCTTTTTTAAAAGCTAAATTTATTGGGGGAAAGTATGGTAAATCTTTTTGAAAAAATCTTAAAAAAGAGAATTGAAAATTATGATGTAATATCTTTTGATGTTTTTGATACATTAATAAAAAGAAATGTAAATAGTCCAGTAGATATTTTTAAACTAGTTGAAAAAAAATATAACAAGAAAAAAAAAGATTGTATCGATTTTACTGCTAGGAGAATAGAGGCTGAAATTAAAGCAAGGAAAATATCAGCAAGTGAAGAAATAACTCTTAAAGAAATTTATGATTGTATTGAATTAGAGGATAACATAAAAAATACATTATTAAAAATGGAAATAGAATATGAATTGAAATATACAATACCAAACGAAAAAATTATTGGTATATATAATTATTGTAAATTTAGAAACAAAAAAATAATTGCTATCTCTGACATGTACTTGCCTGAAAATATTGTAGAAAAAATTTTAATAAATAACGGATTTGAATTTGATAACATATATTTGTCTTGTACTTATAAAAAAACAAAGTTAACAGGGAATCTGTTTAAAAAAGTTTTAGAATTAGAAAAAATATCTAATAAAAATATATTACATATAGGAGATAGTTATAAAGCGGATTGTTTGGGTTCTTTTAAAGCAAACATTGATTTTTTTCATATAAAGAAAAAAAATAAAAATACTGTTTTTATTAATTATAAAAATGCTGAATCTTCAATTAATGATAATATAATATATTCTACTATTAATAATAAATGTACTAAATTTAATACTATATTTGAAAAATTTGGTTATGAAGTTGTAGGTCCAATAGTAGTAGACTTTTGCAGTTATGTTCATAATAAAGCTATAGAACAAAATAAAAAAAATATTTTGTTTTGTGCAAGAGATATGTATATTGTTAAAAAAGTATATGAATTATTAAAATTCAACGAAAATATTCAATACTTTTATTGCTCTAGAAAAAGTTTATATCTACCATATTTGTATTGCAATAACAGTTTTGATGTTTTTAAACATATATTACCAGTTAGTGAAAAAAGTATTTTAATTGAAGATTTGCTAAAAAGTTATAATATAAATATTGACGATATTGAAAAAGAATTAAAAAAATACAATTTGTATGCTTCCCGAAATTATTCAATTGAGTTTTTGAAAAAATCAACGGATTTTAAAGATTTTTTTAATAATATTGTTAGTAATTATATACATAATGTAGGTGAAACACAATATAAAAATTTTAAAAAATATTATAATAGTTTAACACCAAATGGTAACGGAATAATTGTTGATTTGGGATGGAGAGGAACAACGCAAGTAATAATTGATAAAATGTTAAATATTGAGAATTATGGTATATATCTAGGAATAACTGAAAATAAAAATTTGAATAGGTATTCAACATATATATTTGATGGAAATTCTAATAAATATTATGAAAGATTGTATTCGTTTATGATAATTATAGAAACAGTGTTTTCAGCAACTCATGGGACTACAATTTCATATAATGATTCTTTAAATAATCCATATAATTTAAAATCTGACAATATAAATAAAGAAGTAGTAGAACTGATACATAATGGAATAATGAATTATGCATGTGATATATTGCCTTTTATTGATGATTTTGATGATATAAAACCGTATTTTATCATTGATAAATTTGTTGAAATGGGAACAAGTCCCTCTTTACTATTTGCAAAAACCTTTGGAGATATATTTTCAGAAAATCTTGATTATAACAAAATTGCTTCACCAAAAAAAAGGGCATTTTATTTTATGAATTTAAAACAATTTAAACAAGATTTGAATAATTCTGATTGGAAAGTTGGATTCTTAAAAAGATTGTTTATTTTAGATTTTCCGTATTATAAATTATATAATTATATGAAAAATAAAAGAGACAGGAGGATATAAATGAAAGTATTATATATACCAGATACTGTAAGCAAATATGGTGCAACCAATTCACTAAAGGAATTAACAAAAAAATTAGGAGATTTAAAAAATGTAGATATAAATATAGCTATAAATAAGAATAATCCATTGTTTAGTGAGTTTGAAAATATGGGTTTTTCGGTTTATGATAGTAAGCATGTTGCATTTATGATAGGTGAGGGAAGAACATGGTGGAAGAAAATAATCAAAAAAATATTAATTCCGTATTATTATTTAAATTACAAAATAAGAAATTATATTTCTGTACGAATTTTGGAAAAAAAAATAAACTTTTCTTCAATAGACATTATACATTCTAATATTAATAGAAATGATCTTGGGGCAATATTGGCAGAAAGAAATAATATTAAACATATATTGCATTTAAGAGAATTTGGTGAAGAAGATTATCAATGTTTTTCGCTTAGAAAAAATTATATAAATTTTATGAACAATCATGTAGATAAATTTATTGCTATTTCAAATGCAGTTGCAGAATGTTGGATAAAAAAAGGAATTTTAAAAGATAAGGTAAAAGTTATATATAATGGCGTAGAATCTAAAAAATTTCAAAATCATCAGATTAAAAAAGAAAGTGATAATATAAGAATAGTAATGTCAGGATTTATTTTTACTGGAAAAGGACAATTACAGTTGATTCAAGCTTTAAAAAAAATTGAGAAAGTGCATCAAATTTCAGTGGATTTTTATGGTGAAGGAGAAAAAACATATATTAATAAAATAAAAAAAGAAATAAAAAATACAGAATTGGAGAAAAAAGTTAAATTTTTAGGATATAAAAATAACATTAATGAATTATTGCCTAATTATGATATTGGTGTTATTTGTTCTAAAGCAGAGGGATTTGGACGTGTTACAATTGAGTATATGATGTGTGGATTATGTGTTATTGCATCTAATACTGGTGCAAACGTAGAATTAATTAAAGATGGGAAAACAGGTTACTTATATAATTATGGCGATATAGATAATTTAACACTCGTCTTAAACAAAATAATAAAAAATATATATAATCTAGATACGATAAGAAAGAATGGATACGAAAATTCTATAACTAAATTTTCTAGTTTAGTTAACGCAGAAAATATATATGTTTTATATGAAGAATTGATAGGAGAATGTAAAAAATGAATAAGAAAATAGTTGCAGTTGTTGTTACATATAATAGAAAAAGATTACTAAAAGAGTGCATCGATGGGATTTTAAATCAAACGTATACAGTAGAAAAAATAATAATTGTAGATAACGCAAGTACAGATGATACAGAAAATTATTTAAAAGAAAAAAAAATATTAACTTTAAATAATGTAGAATATATAAAACTATCTAAAAATATAGGAGGAGCTGGTGGATTTTATACAGGTATGAAAAAAGCAATACAATTAAACTATGATTGGGTTTGGATAATGGATGACGATACTATTCCAAATCAAAACACCCTTAAAGAATTAATTGAAGCTTCTAAAAATATTAATGAGAATTGCAGTTTTCTCTCTAGTTCTGTCTTTGGAATGAAGAAGGAGGTTATGAATGTTCCAATTTTAGATGATTCAATGAGCGATAATGGTTACCCTGATTGGTATAGATTTTTAAAATATGGATGTGTAAAGATAAAAACAGCAACATTTGTTTCGTTGTTAATAAAGAATGATGCAATTAAACAATGCGGATTACCCGTAAAAGACTATTTTATTTGGGGGGATGATACTGAATATACAACTAGATTAACTAAGTTTTATGGACCTGCATTTCTTGTTGGAAGTAGTGAAGTTTTACATAAAAGAATAATTTCGAAGTCTTTAACTTTAATAGAAGAAAATAATATTGATAGAATTAACTTTTTTTATTACATGATTAGAAATAACTTTATTAATACAAATGAATATTATGGGAAAATCAAACTAATTAAATATGTGTTAAAAAATATTCTACTATATCTTGAATTATTATTTTCTAAAACAAAGTATAAAAAAATAAAGTTAAAAACAGTTAGAAAAGGAATTTTGGATGGCATATTTAGAAAATATGATTTTAATGCTTTCATAAATAGAATGATTATTGAAATGGAGGAATAATTCATGAAAAAAATTAGACTTTCGGATATAATCACTTATTTATTCGTTTTTTCGCTAATATTGGAATGTAATTCAGTATATAATCGAATTGTTGGATTACCAATAAAAACTGAATATTTTTACTATGGAATACAAGCGATTTTTTTATTTTATATTTTAAATCAGTGTAAAAAGATTAGGAAATATGATTTGATTTTCGTTGAAATTTTAGCTTTGTTAGGATTATTATTTCTATTTTTAAATGTTTCATCTGGAGAAGCTATAATTGCATATATTATTAAATTTATAATATTGCTTCCGACCCTTATTCTTTATTTTAGATTAAATACCGAAAATGTCAATAGGTTATGCAAAGCATTTGTTGATTGTTCATTAGTTTTAGCTGTAATTTCTCTCATACTGTACTTGTTATTTATTACTAACGTTTTTGGTGATAACACAGTATTAGTTAAATGGGGAGGGTCAAGACAAATAAATCATTTATTTTATATGCAGTTTAATATGCAGAATTCTTATTCATTTGGAACAATGTTATTAAGAAATACAGGCATTTTTACTGAATCACCAATGTATTCTTACATATTAACTTTGGCATTGGCATTTAATTATTTGAATTTCAATAAAGTTAAACATTATATATTATTAATAACCATTATAACAACATTTTCCACTACAGGAATAATCGCAGCTGGAATAATTGTTTTTATAAATTCATTTATTGCTGAAAATAAAAAGAATATTATAAAAAAAATAATATTACCATTTATAATTGCAATCTTATCTATAGTAGCTGTAAATTTGATTGAAATGAAAATGGAAAATGAAAGTTGGTCGTACAATTTAAGATTTGAAGATTACATTGTATCATATTTAGCTTGGAATGAACATCCATTAGTTGGAAATGGATATGAAAATACTTCAAAGTCAGTATCTTATATGAATCATGATAGAAGAAAAGATGAAATAAAACATGGTCAAAGTAATGCAGTTGGAAGGTTATTGGCTGAAGGTGGGATTTTTTTGTTTTTATATTACATGATCCCAACATTCAAGACAATAATACAATCATATAAAAAACATGATAAATCTTTTTTATCAATATCTATTAGTTTTTTTATTTTGATTATATCAACTAATATTCCTTATCAAATGATAACTATGTTTATGTTATCATTGTTGTTTAATTATAATAGAAACTATATAAAGGAGATGAAATATGAAAAATTATGATTATTTAATAGTTGGTTCAGGATTGTTTGGAGCGACATTTGCAAATTTAGCAAATAAAGAAGGTAAAAAGATTTTAGTAATAGAAAAAAGATCTAATATAGCTGGAAATGTATATACAGAAAATATTAGTGGAATAAATGTACATAAATATGGAGCACATATATTTCATACAGATTATAAAGATGTGTGGAACTATGTGAATTCATTTGTAGAATTTAATAGATATACTAACTCACCAATTGCACGTATTGGTGATGAAACATACAATATGCCATTTAACATGAACACTTTTTGTAAAATATGGAAGGATGTATTTACACCAGAAGATGCAATGCGACATATAAATGAAGAAAAAAAAGAAATGGAAGGAAAAGAACCTCATAATCTTGAAGAACAAGCAATTAGTCTAGTAGGCAGATCGATTTATGAAAAATTAATAAAAGGATATACAGAAAAACAATGGAATAGAGATTGTACTGATTTACCGGCATTTATAATTAAAAGATTACCAGTAAGATTAATTTATGATAATAACTATTTTAACGATAAATATCAAGGTATACCAATAGGTGGATATACAAAACTAGTAGAAAAAATTTTAGAAGGAATAGAAATAAGACTAAATACAGATTTCTTTGATAATATTGAAGAATACAAAAATATGGCAGATAAAATAGTATATACAGGACCAATAGACGAATATTTTAATTATTCATTAGGTAAACTTGATTGGAGAAGTTTAAAATTCGAAACAAAATGTTTAAACAAGAAAAATTTTCAAGGAAATGCTGTTGTAAATTACACAGGACATGAAGTAGATTATACAAGAGTCATTGAACATAAACATTTTGAATTTGATACAGAAAGCGATAAAACAATAATAACATATGAATATCCAGAAGATTATGTTGAAGGCTTGGAAAAATATTATACAGTAAACGATGATATAAATAATAAATTAGCCGAGAAATATAAAGAACTTGCCAAAAAAGAGGAAAATGTAATTTTTGGTGGTAGACTTGCTGAATATAAGTATTATGACATGGATGATGTTATAAAATCTGCATTTGAAATATATCAAAATAACAAATAGAGGGGAGCTATTGATGTGGTGGCTAAAAAAAGTGTAACAATAAATTATATTTATAATTTGTTTTATCAATTACTTGCTATTATTATTCCGCTTGTAACTACACCTTATTTATCAAGAGTTCTTGGAGCTGAAAATATTGGAATATATAGTTTCACATTATCTATTACTACATACTTTATATTATTTGGTTCACTTGGTATTGCTATGTATGGACAAAGAGAAATTGCTTATTTTCAAAACGATAAGGATAAAAGAACAAAGATTTTTTTTGAAATGTTTTTTGTAAGGCTTGTTTCTATAACAATTTCAATAGCCATATTTTGTTTTGGATTCTGTACGTTTGGGGATTACAGTTCTTATTATAAAATTTTATTATTAGAAATTATTGCAAATTCAATAGATATTAGCTGGTTTTTTCAAGGATTAGAAGAATTCAAAAAAACTGTTAAAAGAAATATAATTGTTAAACTAATAAGTGTCGTATGTATATTTTTACTGGTTAAAACTTCCAACGATTTATATAAATATTTCTTTATTTACGTATTATCTACTTTTTTAGGAAATGTAACTTTATGGTTTTATTTACCTAAATATATAAATAAATTGTCGTTTAAAGGTTTAAATCTAGTAAAACATATAAAACCTACGATAATATTATTTGTTCCTCAAATTGCAACTCAAATTTATACGGTTTTAGACAAAACGATGATAGGTATAATTATAGGTGATAAAGCTGAGGTGGGATATTACGAGCAAGCACAAAAGATGATTAAATTATTAATGACACTTGCAACTTCTTTAGGTACAGTAATGCTACCAAGAATTGCGGCAACTTATGCAAATGGAGATTTAAAGAAAGTAAAAGAATATATGAATAAATCCTTTGGATTTATAATGATGTTAGCATTTCCGTTGATGTTTGGAATGATTAGTGTTGCTTATAAATTTGTTCCAATATTTTATGGCAGTGAGTTTGATAAGGTTGCACCATTAATATGTGTAATTAGTCCTATTATTATTTTGATAGGTTTAAGTAATGTAACTGGAACACAATATTTGCTTCCAACGAAACAACAAAACAAGTATACAATTTCTGTTGTTATAGGTGCTATAATTAATTTTATTTTAAATATGTTACTGATTAAAAAATTTGCAAGCATAGGTGCTTCAATTGCAACTGTTCTTGCAGAATTTGCAGTAACATTTATACAGATTTATTTAATACGAAAGCAAATAATTCTTAGACAAGTTATAAAAATAACATATAAATATTTTATTGCAGCATTTATTATGTTTGTTATAAGTATTGTTATTTCAATGTTAGTAAAAAATAATATAATCTCAATTATAGTACAATTGATTTTCTCAGCAATAACATATTTTACAATATTGATTGTTATGAAAGATGATTTAGTATTTGAGGGAATTAAGATGATTAAAAACAAAAAATAAAAATAATTAAATGTTAAATAATTTTGAGAAATGGAGAATAATATGAAAATAGCAGTTGCAGGAACTGGTTATGTTGGTTTATCTCTAGCTACATTACTAAGTAAAAATAATGAGGTATACGCATTGGATATACTACCAGAAAAAGTAGAGAAAATAAATAATAGAATAAGTCCAATTCAAGATGAATACATTGAAAAATATTTTATCAAAGAAAAATTAAATTTAAAGGCGACTCTTGATTATAAAGAAGCATTTGATGGTGCCGAATTTATTCTTATTAGTACACCAACAAATTATGATTCTGAAAAGAATTATTTTGATACATCTTCGGTTGAAGATATAATTAAAAAAATTATCAGTATGAAAATAAATACTACTATGGTTGTTAAATCAACAATACCAGTAGGTTTTATAAAATCCATGAAGGAAAAATATGGTATAGATAATATAATGTTTAGTCCTGAATTTTTAAGAGAAGGAAAAGCATTATATGACAACCTATATCCATCAAGAATAATTGTTGGAGAAAAATCAGAAAGAGCGGAAATATTTGCTAATCTATTAAAAGAAAACTGTTTAAATGAAGATGTTGTAATTAAGTTTATGGATTCTACTGAGGCAGAGGCGGTTAAATTGTTTGCTAACACATATCTTGCTTTAAGAGTAGCATATTTTAATGAGTTAGATACTTATGCTGAGATTAAAGGGTTAAATGCGAAGGATATAATAGAAGGTGTAAGTTTAGACCCAAGAATTGGAGAACATTATAATAATCCTTCTTTTGGATATGGCGGATATTGCTTGCCAAAAGATACTAAACAACTATTGGCTAATTATGATAATGTTCCACAAAACTTAATACGTGCAATTGTTAGATCTAATAAAACTAGAAAAAAACATATAACTGAAATGATAATGAAAAAAAATCCTGAAACGGTAGGAGTATTTAGATTAACTATGAAAAGTGGTTCTGATAACTTTAGAGCTAGTGCTATTCAAGAAATAATTGAATTGATTAAATTAGAAGGAATTGAAGTTATTATTTATGAACCTACATTGGAAGTACATACTTTTAATAATTGCAAGGTGTTTAAGGATTTAACTGAATTTGGAGAAAAATCAGATATAATACTAGCAAATAGATCTGACAGTATACTAGAAAAGTATAAAGATAAATTATATACAAGAGATTTATATAGTAGAGATTAATATTTATTTGTAATAATTCGAAGAAAATATTTTTTAGATATATAACAATATAAGTTATAATAATTAGGAATTTTAAAAATCATATAAGGATTTAATAGTATGAGTAATGAATTGAATATACAAGCATTAATAGAACAAAAAATCTACAATTTAATAAATAATCAACTTAAAAAGAGAATAAAACCAAATCTAACATTTCATAAAGTAACAGATTTAGATTTTGAAGTTGTTAAGAATTTAAAATCTAAGTATGGCATAGGTGGAATTATTCTCGATGTCGATGAGACCATTAGAAAAGATATGTTAGATATTCCAGATTGCAACAAAAAGTGGATAGATTTTATGAGACAAGAATTTAAAGTTGTAATTTTAACTAATGGATTTGATGAAAAAGTTAAATCTTTTTCGTGCTCAAGAGGTATAGAGTATATGTCTTTTGCACGAAAGCCACTGAAGAGAAATTTATTGCTTGCCTGTGAAAAGATGGGATTAAATCCGGAAAATGTTCTTTTGATAGGTGATGATATTATTGCAGATATTTATGGTGGAAATAAATGTGGGATAATTACTGCGATAGTTAATTCCGTTATAGAGGAAAAAAGTATAGAAAAATAATATAATATACTAGGATAAATCAATCAAAAGTCAATCAAAAGTTAATCAAAAGTCCATCATAAGTCCATCAAATAGAATTGCATGGATTAATGGTAGAATTTAAGAAAGTATAAATATTATACGGCATCTTTAAAAAAACATTTAAAATCATCTAGAAAGATATTATTTTCAAATTAATTATTATAAGAATAAGGCGAATTATAAAAAAATTTGTCTTTTTTTATAAAATTTTTTATTTTCGACAGATTTCGACAAAACATTTAAAAAAAGTATGATATTATTTCATAAATAAAACAAGGGGGTATTGTTTATGAAAAACAAAAAACTAATAAAAAAAGTAGCATTAATAATGCTAATAGTGTTTATGGCACTAGCAAAAACTGTGTTTGCACATTCAGGGAGAACAGATTCAAGTGGTGGCCATAAAGATAATCAAAACATAAGTGGACTAGGGAGTTATCACTATCACTGCGGAGGAAATCCGGCACACTTACATCAAAATGGTGTATGCCCATACTCTTCTTATACTCCAACATCAAAGACCACAGTTAGTGAAACGAAACCTTTCACAAACTATATAAAAAAGTTAAGCGAAGTTACATCTTTGATTATCGAAAATGATACTATTACTTCAATAGAAGTTGGAGAAAAGCAATTATTATCTGTAAGAATTGAACCAGAAGATGCAACCAATAAAACAATAACATGGAAAAGTTCGAATTCATCAATATTAAAAGTAAATAATGGAGAGATAGAGGGGATAGCTCCAGGAGTGGCAGAAATTGCTGCAACTGCTAGTAATGGAAAATCAACAACAAAAGCGATTACAGTAGAACCTAAGACCACATTAGTAGAACAAATAGTGCTTTCAGAAACTGATATCTCGTTAACAGAAGGCGAAGAAAAACAAATAACTGCAAGTGTTTTACCAGATAATTCAACAAATAAGGAATTAAAATGGACAAGTTCAGATCCAAATATAGTTATAGTAAAAGATGGAAAAGTAAAGGCAAAAAGAAAAGGTGAAGTTACTATAACTGTAGTATCAGATAATAATATACAAAGTTACTGTAAAATAACAGTTAACCCTAAAGATATAGATAATTCTGCAATTGAAGGTGTAGCAAGTGCAGGCATAGTCGGAGGAATAACTGGACTAGGTATATTAGGAGCTATTGGAGCAGTTATGAAAATCAAATCTAAAATGTAATTGGGCAGGTTGTAAAAATTAAAGCTAATACTTAATTGGAGAAGTTAAAAATTAAAGTAAAAACGTAAAAGAAAAAAAAAATTAAATTTTTTTGTATTTTCGACAAGTTTCGACAAATTCTGCAAAAAAAGTGTAGTATAATTATTTTGTTAATACATCTTTTATCATAAAAACTATTGGAAAGGAGGTTTCCTACATAAATTATATATAAATCATAAGTTATATATTATAAAATCTAAAACAACTTTTTTTATAAACTTGATAAAGAGGTATTAATTAATTGAAGAATTTTAAAGAATGGCACAGAACTAGATTATTAATAGCTACAAATAATCTAGTTTTGTGCTATAATATAGATTAGATATCAAAATGAAAGGAGAAAAACAATGGAATACGTGGTTTTACAAGTTATATTAAAAGAAAAATTTATAGGTACTGGTTCAGGAAATTTAACTGAATTAGAACAGGTTATTAATAAACAGGCGGAAAAAGGTTATAGATTACATACAATTACTACAGCTTCAGCTGGAAGCAAAGGAATGCTTGGTGGAGATCGAATTCAAGCAACACTTGTTTTTGAAAAATTGTAAGAATACTATTGACTCTACTTTTAGGGGAGGGTGTACAATATTAATATGAGATTTATTGGGTTTTAAAAAATTTATAAATAGGCTGGATATAAACATAAAAACAAAATATTGAAATATTTAAAAAATAGTCTGGTTATAAATTATTTAAATAGGCTGGTTAGAATTTTAAAATAAGCTGGCAAGAAATCTAAAAAAATTAGCTGCTGAGGGATTCTTAAATACTCTAGTTAGAAATAAAAAATAAGCTAGCTATAATCTGTATAAAATAGGGTGGTGAAAAAATGTACAAAATAGGAATGTTTTCTAAAATTACTAAAACTACAGTTAAAACATTAAGATATTATGATAGAGTAGGCTTGCTTAAGCCTGAAAAAATTGATAAAAATACAAAATACAGATACTATACAACTGCTCAAATATCAGATTTTTATGAGATTTTACTTTACAGACAGGCAGGTTTATCTATAAATCAGATTAAAGAAATCATAATTAATCACAAAAATGTGCAGACTATTTTAGAAGATCGAAAAAATGAATTGATCAATTTAAACAATCGTACCAATAAACAAATCTCATTAATAAATTATCTCTTAGAAGAGAAGAAAGAAGGTTTTTTTATGGAGTATAAGGCAATTGTTAAAGAGCTACCGGAATGTATAGTTTATTCAAAGGAGATGGTGGTTAAAGATTATAACTCATATTTTGAGGTGATACCACAAATAGGGGAGGAAGTTAAATCAGCAAATCCAGATTTAAAATGTATACAACCAGAATATTGTTTTATTAAATATTTAGAAAATGAGTATAAGGAAAAAGATATTCATATTGAGTTTTGCGAAGCGGTTGACAAAATAGGAATTGAAGTTGGGGATATTAAATTTAAAAAAATTCCAAGTGTAAAAGCTTTGTGTGTTATGCATAAAGGCCCATATAGCAAGTTGAACAAGGCTTACAGCTATGCATTTAAGTGGATTGAAGAGAATAATTATCAACTTATAGACAGCCCAAGAGAAAGTTATATTGATGGTATTTGGAATAAGGAAAATGAAGAAGACTGGCTTACAGAATTGCAGTTTCCAATAATGGCTAAATAAGAGGTCTGGATTGCAGAAGTGCAAAATCCAATAATGGCTAAATAAGAGGTTTGGCTTGCGGAAATGCAAAATCCAATAATTGCTAAATAAGAGGTCTGGATTACAGAAGTGCAATTTCTAATATTAGCCAAATAAGTGGAATGGCTTGCAGAAGAGCAACTTACTATTTTTATTAATAAGTGTTATATTGAAAATATGTAATCATTTTTTATAATAAAACAAATAAAATTAAAAAAAGCAGAATAGTAAAATATTTTGCTTTTTTATGATATAATAAAAAACAAATAAATAATCTTATTAAGCATTTTATATAATTTAAAAATTTAAAAGCTACAAAAAATCTATACAGAAAAAATTGAGGTTAAAATTGGAAAGTTATAAAAAATCCATACAGAAAAAATTGACGATAAAATTGAAGCGTTAGATAACAATAAATATAGAAAAAAAGGTTAAAGTTGAACGTTAGATAACAATCAATGTTGAACTTTAGATAACAATCAATATAGAATAATAAGGTTAAAATAAGATGTTAGATAAAAATCAAAATAAAAAAATTGAGGTTGAAAATGAGTAAGGAAAATAAAAGAAAAGATTTTTTAGAATCTTTAAAAATAATTAAAAATCATATGAATTGGTGCAAAATAAAGATTAATCCTGAAGATAAAGAGGAAATAAACGATTCAAGAATAGAATATGATTATGTATCTTGGGAAAACGAGAATGATGATGTTATAGATAAAATTGATAAAATTGCAAATGAATATAAACTAACTTTGATCGATTTAATAATGAATGTACATTTTATGGTTTGTGAATATTTTGTTTTTGACGAATTTTGTTATTTTTTAGGTAAATATGATAGGGAAAAAAATATATGTACGATAGACCAAAAGTATGGAAGAAATCCTAATTCTAAATGGATAGAAGAAAGAAAAAAACATAATAGAAGAATATGTTATGAATTATCTAGATTTGTTGCTTTTAAAATAAAACAGTTAGCAAATGAAGAATGTGATGTTTTTTTAGTGTCAGATGAACATGAGTCACATTATGCAACTGCAGTTATATGCGAGAATTTTATGATTATTATAGATTCTGATGATTTTATTAAAGGTGAAGATTTAAACAGAGTAAAATTAGGGTTAAAACTAAATGGAATTACTATTGTAAGTGATGAAAATGATATTGTTAAAAAAGCCTTAGAAAAAATAAATTTAAATAGAAAATCTAAAAATGATTTTGATAAAGAAGTCAAAGAAGACTCTGTAAAAAAAGGTGAATTTGAATGGATAGATATTTTGTTAAATAAAACAAAAATAATAGACAATGATGGAATCTATAAATATATGAAGCCAATACTTGAATTTAAGGGATATGAGCCAAAAAAGATATGGAAAAAAGATGGTAATAAATATATTCAAACTTTATATTTGCCTTGGAATATGGATTACATGATAATAAATTCATTAGGCTTAGAAATATTATCTTCAAGAGAATTTTTTGATAATATTCAGGAAGGAAAATTTAGTATTTAATTTTTTTGTTGTATAATATAAAAAATAAGCATTTAGGGGGATAATGATGAAACAAATAGAAATAACTGTAAGATTAAAAGAAAAAATTGAAGAAGCAGTAAAAAAACTTGAAGAAAATGGATTTAAAAAAATACGAGAAAGTGATATATATGATATATATTTAACTAATTTAGAAAAAGAAATCACCAACGAAAATATAAAAGATTTTTTAAAACAATCATTATTATTAAGAAGCTTAAAATTAGATTCTAAGGTAATAAAAAAAATAACATATAAAAATAAGGAACTAGACAGTAATGGAGATGTTGTCTCAGAAGAAAAGGTGAATTTAAATTGTGATGATTTAGAAAGTGCTGAAAAATTATTTAAATGTCTAAAGTTTTATAAACTAGTTGAAGTAAAATATCATGTTACAGTTTATGAAAAAGAAGGAAAAGAATTCGCTTTTCAAGAAGTAGAAAACTTAGGAACTCTTATAGAATATGAAAATAACAATGACTTTTCAAATAAATCATTTTTAGAAATAAATAATGCAAAAAAAGAAATGATAAATGATATAAAAAAATATAAAATAAATATAACAGAGGAAACTGATGTAAAAAAAGCATGCGAATTATTAAGACAAAAATTACAATTATCATAATCAAATAATTTGTAAAAAGTTTAAAAAATACGCGGCTGAAATATTTTTAAAAAATTTAGGGAGTTAACTTATTTTTTGGTTTAAATGATTCATGGGTGAACACAAATAAAGATATGATATTTTTATCAAGAGATCAGGTTATTGAATTATTTAAGGATTTATTTGAAATAGTTGAGTTTGATGAGATAGAAAAAGATGGGGAAACAGCGCTAGGAAAACCTAAACACTGGCACATATATAATGTAATTGCAAAGAAAAAATAGCAGAATGGTGCCAAAATTGACAGTGCAACCAGTATTATGTTATCATTAAGTTATTACTGGAATCCAAATGGATTTATATTAAAACAAAGGGGTGCATTATTTATGAAAAATAGTAGTATTTTTAGTGAATTATTTAAAGGGCATTCTAAAAGAGAAAATCATTTTGAACGGAATTTATACAAGATGATTTTTTCAAATCTTTTAAAAAAAGAATCGGAAGAAGTTACTGGGCACATAAAACGGTTAGCCGAACTAAAAGAAGAACTAAAATCTGCAAAGGATGCAATTAATCCTGAATTTGGTTTGATTTTTTTAATGGCACTTTCGAAAAGCGATTTGGGTATTAATGATGACAACAAAAAGAATAATGACAACAAAAACAATGAAAAACACATGGAAATTTATTATATAGCAATAAAAAAGTATATTGCTAATATTGAAGAAGAAATTAATAGTATTAAGCATAATTTATGTATCTTGATTTTAGAAGAGATTAGGATAAACAATTCTAAGTATTTGTTCGAAATACTTAGACAAAAAAAATATAATAGAATTGAGTTGATTAAGGAATATTTGAAGATTTCAGAAGAAATTGTAGAATCAGCAAATAAAGATTGTGGAATATTAAAAAAGTTTTTTTGAAAAAGTAAATGAGAAAATTATGGCAGAAAGTATAATAATTTATACTTTCTGTTTTAAATTTGTTAAAATTGACAATGTTATGTTAATATGTTAGAATTCTATCATATTAAATTTTAATTTAAGTTCCTTTTTAGCTGATTGCATTTTTGCAATCTATTACATACAGACGAACATTCTACAGAGCGTTTACAACTATGTAACGACATTCAAAATTTTGGAGGAATAAAAGTGAAAAAAACATATGAGAAAAGCACAGTTTCTATAAGCGAGGGTTCAAATTTCATTCTTAATGAGGAGGCAAAACAAAAAAGCATATTAGATGAGCAAGATTTAAAATTCCATGGCATAGGGCACAATATATTTAAAATATACGGTATTTTAGAGCATGGAATACTTACACCAAAGGATTCCCATAAATCTGATTTGTATAGCACAAATTATTGTAATTTTGAAAAGGAAAATGTTGTTCCTGTGGTGGAATCACCAAGCATTAGCAATAATAATTGTTTGGCATACAAAAAGTATATTGAAGTTGGAATGTCGTTTATAATTAAAGGTTTATCCAATAAAAGACTGGATAATAAGAGTTATAACATGATTTCTGAGGACGAATTATTTTACAATGGAAGTATATCTCCGAATAATATTTTTGGAATTGTTTTATCATCTAGGATACAAAACAAATCAATTTCTCAGTTAAGAATATTAAATTTCGTGGGATATGCCTATGCAGAAAATACTTGTAATAATATTATTCAATATATAAGCAAAAATGTTGAGATTGACACAGTTGCATTATATAACTGGATTAACAAAAAAGAGCAATTGATACAGGATGACACAATGAAATCTAAGGATAAGAGAATACACGTTAAGGAAATAACTGAACAAATAGACACTCTGCTTTCATTACACATGGAAGAATATTTTAAAAAAATAATGAATATAGAGTCTGTTACAGTAAAAGAAGTTGTAAATCACATCACTCAGGGCAAAATCGCTTTGTTTGATGAGCAAGGCTATTTAATTAAATAATTCCCGCATAACATTATAATTATAAAAATGGATTTGGAGGAAATTTATATGAATAAGCATTTTAAAAGTATTCCAGAGAGTATTTCAAAATCCACTGCACAAAACGAAAACAATAACGTTTCAAACAATGGGCAAAAGAAAAGTTTGTTAAATGGGCAAAAAAATAATCGGAATGTTTCATCAGATTTAAAAAATCAAGAGTCTATTAATTCCATTGGGCAAAAAAATGATCATATTGTCTCATCAGATTTAAAAAATCAAGATTCTAGATTTTCCATTGGGCAAGAAAAGAATAATGTTGTTCCATCAGATTTAAAAAATCAAGATTCTAATCTCACTATAGAAAAAATAAAAAACTGGAGTGAGTGTGCAATTCTTGAAAATAGTAAAGCTGAAACTACAGTTTTATTGATTAAATGGTTGCTTCAAGCTACTGATATTTCTTATTTTTCATCTCAGGCTTTTTCAGAGGTACGAAATGTTTATAGAAAGAGGAATAATTTGTCCAATAGTTTGTATTTTCAAATTGTATTAGATTTTTTGGATAGAAAAAAAGGAGATTTAAATATACAAAATTACAAATATAAATCATTTTGCCATGGCTTAATGTATGACGTATTTGTTTCTGCGTGTAGAAATTTTCCAAAAGTAACCGTGTTAGAAAAATTTCTAAATCTAGCTTTAGAGTTAGATATGAATCTCAAAATTGCAAAAAAAGACATTGTATTTTTAACTAAATTAGGTGTTAATGAAGATATTCTAAATAGATATCAGCTTATGTTTTAATTTCAGAAAATATAATTATAGAACTCTTTTAAATGTAGATATTTTAAATAGATATCAACTTACGTTTTAATTTCAGAAAATATAATTATAGAACTCTTTTAAATATAGATATTCTAAATAGATATCAACCTACGTTTTAATTTCATTATAGAACTCTTTTATAAGAGTTCTATTTTTTGTTTCAATGTTAATAGTTGGGGTGGCAATTCAGAAATGAGTTGCCATCTCTTTATTTTCGCCAATTTTAATATTTTCTATTAATAGTTTTAAAAAAACATGGTGAATTTCAAGGAGAAAGCAGATGATAAGTAGGCAAATAAGAGAAAAAGGAGATATAAGTAAAATAACTAAAATGTTAGAAGATAAAGAATACTTGAATATAATAACATTTACAAAACTCATACGAAGTTTCTTAAATTTTAAATAATTGATTGACAAAGTATAAAATAATGATATAATATAATGAGCATATGCACAAAACGTAAAGGAGGAGTTATGCCAAGACCTAGAAAATGTAAAAGAATTGGATTTATACCAAATACAACAAGTTTTGTACCTGAAGGCGACTTTGAAAAAAATGATGATTTTATTTCTATGAGTTTAGAAGAATTAGAGTCTATCAGATTAATGGATTTACTTGAATTTGATCAAATTAAAAGTGCTGAAGAAATGAATATTTCAAGAGGTACAATGCAAAGAATACTAAATTCAGCAAGAAAAAAAGTAGCAGATTCTTTAATAAATGGAAAAAAAATTATAATTTCAGGTGGAGACTATAAGATAAGTAGTTGTAAATATATTTGTGAAAAGTGTGGAGATAGATACTTAGAAAATAAAGATTCTAAAGTTAAGTGTCCTTCTTGTGGAAGTAATAAGTATATTTGTGGAAGTAAAAAAGAATTTTGTTTAAAGAATTGTAATAGATATAGGGGGGCGCAATATGAGTAATTGTGAAAATAATTTGTTTAAAAATTTTAAATTAGAAAGGAAGTAATAATATGAAAATATTTATATCAGCAGAAACAAGAGAAAAAGATAGTTTAATGGACCCAAGGTTTGGAAGGTGTCAAGTTTTTATTGTATATGATACTGAAACAAAGCAATTTACATCAGTGGGTAATCCTGGTTATACATCAGGAGGAGGAGCAGGAATACAGGCTAGCAATTTTTTAATAGATCAGAAAGCAGATATATTAATAACTGGACATTTAGGGCCAAATGCACAAGAAGTTTTAAAGAATTCGAAAATAAAAGTATATACTTCTGTTCCAAAAAGTATAAGTGAAATATTAAAAGATTATTTGGAAAATAAATTAGTAGAAATTACTAATTAAGAACTGAGGTGTTTTTATTGAATATAGTCGTACTAAGTGGCAAGGGAGGAACAGGAAAAACTCTTGCCTCAACTAATCTAGCTAAATATATGAATGCAAATTATATTGATGGAGATGTTGAAGAGCCAAATGGATTTATTTTTTTAAAACCAATTATTAAAGAAATGATTGAAGTTATAGTGAAAATACCTTCTATTGATAAAGATAAATGTAAAAAATGTTTTAAATGTGCAGAGTTCTGCAGGTTTAATGCTTTAGCCAAGACAAATGATAAAGTATTAGTTTTTGACAAGTTATGTCATAGCTGCGAAGGTTGCAAAATTGTTTGTGAATTTGGTGCAATTGAATATATAGATAAAAAGGTTGGCATTATAGAAAAAGGAAAAAGTAATGATATTAAATGTTCTAGAGGTTTACTAAACATAGGGGAACCTATGGCTGTACCAGTTATAAAAGAATTATTAAAAAATCTAGATGAAGAAATAAATATAATTGACTCTTCTCCAGGAACATCATGTAATGTTGTAAATATTCTAGAACATGCAGATATTGCAATTTTAGTAACTGAACCTACAAATTTTGGACTTCATGATTTAGATAGAGCAGTAAAATTAATAAGAAAATTCAACATACCTTTTGGAGTAGTTATAAACAGAGTTACTGAAAAAGAAAATATAATATCAAAATATTGTATTGAAAATAAAATAGAAATACTGATGCAAATTGATTATGATAGAGAGATTGCTATAATGTATTCAAAAGGTGAACTTATAATTAATAAGGAAAAATATTTAAACATATTTAAAGAATTAAGTATTAATATTAAGGAGAAATTGTTATGAAAATATCAGTACTAAGTGGTAAAGGCGGAACTGGAAAAACAACAATTGCTGTTGGAATTGCAAATACTATAGAAGGTAGTATAAAAACTGATTGTGACGTAGATGCAGCTAATATGCATCTATTTTATAAAGGAGAACAAATAAATTCAGAAGAGTTTTATTCTGGGGAAAAAGCATATATAGATATAGATAAATGTATTAAATGTGGCATATGTGAAGAAAATTGTAAGTTTAATGCTATTAAAAATAATAAAATAGACCTTTTAAAATGTGAAGGTTGTGGTGTATGCAGTTTAGTATGTAAAAGTAATGCAATAATATTATCAAAGAATAAAGTAGCAAATATTTTTGAATATAAATTGGAAGATGGATATTTAATAAAAGCAGATATGGAAATAGGAGCTGATGGTTCTGGTAGATTAATTACTAAACTAAGAGAGAATACTAAAAAATATGGTGATATTAATATAATAGATGGTTCTCCTGGAATTGGTTGCTCAGTTATTGCATCAGTTACAGGTATTGACATTGCTTTAATAGTTACAGAACCTACTTTATCCGGACTAGATGACTTGAAAAGAATATTAGAATTAACTAAAACTTTTAATGTATTATCACTTGTATGTATTAATAAATATGATATAAACCTTGATATGTCACAAAAAATTGAAAAATATTGTATTGAGAATAACATCCAAGTTATAAGCAAAATACCTTATGATAACTTCGTTTTAAAATCTATAAATGAACTTAAGCCTATAACTTTATATAAAGATAGTGAAGCAGGTAAAAAAGTAAAAGAGATTAGCGAAAAAATATTAGGTATATATCAAGATATAAAAACTAAAAAATAAAGATGAAAGTATTTAATGAAAGGAAATAATTAAAATGAAGATAGCTATAGCAAGTAATGAAAATATGTGTTGTGAGCATTTCGGCCACTGTGAAGGATTTAAAGTTTATGAAATAGAAAATGAGAAAGTGGTGTCTGAAATGTTTTTTGAAAACCCAGGACATAAACCAGGATTTCTACCAGTATTTCTTAAGGAAAAAGGAGCTAATGTTGTAATAGCAGGTGGTATGGGAGAGATGGCACAACAAATTTTTAAAGAAAATAATATAGAAGTAATAGTTGGTGTAAGTGGAAATTTAGAACAAATAGTAAAAGAATATATTGCTAAAAATCTAAAATCAACAGGTGCAGTATGTGATAAACATGAAAATGAAGGAAATTGCTAGGAATAATTTAAGGACATTGCGAGGAATAATTTAAGGACATCGCCAAGAATAATTTAATGAATATAAAAATCATTCTATAAAATGAATATAAAAATCATTCTATAAATTGTGTAGAATGATTTTTTTGTTTATTATAGGCAAAATCTTATGGAAAAGATGATATAGTAAATGCTCCAAAAATTGTGTAGAATGTTTTTTTGTTTATTATAGGCAAAATCTTATGGAAAAGATGATGTAGTAAATGCTCCAATTCCAGGAAAAATAATAGTATAATAGAAAGTTCATTTGTATAGTAATTGATTATAATTTTTTAATTTGTTATAATGAAAAAAACTAAGTAACAAAATTAAATTGAATTTAAAAGGAGATTATAAATTCATATGATGAATAAGAAAAAAACTCAAATCCTTATACTTTTTGTAATTGTATTTTACAGTTTATGGGCATGCTTTGAGCTTGTTGGAAAAAGCATTCTTTACACTGTTATTTCAAGTGACTCAATAGCTCAATTTATAGAAAACGGAATAATTAAAAACCTTATTTGGACATTACCTGCAATAATTCTTGTTAAAATATTTGACAAAAGCATGTACATACAATTAAAAGAAATGTTTCACATAAAAACTAAATATCTAAAATATTTGCCGATTTTTATAATTTTTACTATTTGTATATTAGGACCCGTGTTACTAAAAAAAGGACATATAAATTTATCAGATAATTTTAATTTAGGTAAAATAATTATTGTTTTATTTGTTGGTTTAACAGAAGAAATGGTATTTCGTGGGTGGCTTCTTAATGCCACAATTCGTGAGGATAAGAAATGGAAATACATAATTATTAATGCTTTTATGTTTCTTGCAATTCATTTTCCAATATGGATATATAACGGGGTGTTAATAAAAACTTTTACAGGTTTTGGATTTTTATGTGTATTGATTCTAAGCATTATTTTTAGCTGGTCATTTGTAAAAAGCAGGAATATTCTTATTCCGATTTTCCTTCATATGTATTGGGATTTGTTGATATTTATGTTTGTTTAAGAAATTTTTTATACAGGCACTCTATAATTATAAGTTATAGGGTGTTTTTTTATGTAATTGTTCTAGATACTTACTATCAAAATTTATAAAAAAGATTGAAGATTAAAGTATTATTAAATCATGCAATCTAGAATTTGTAGTATATCAATAACATTTTTAAACTATATAATATATTGTAAAATAAAAAAATGTTGAAGCATAGTTATATGCCAAAAATATTTTATAATTGACGATAGAATTAAAACTTTAATGATATTGTAAAACAAAAAAATAATTTTGGATTATAGATATGCCAAAATTATTTTATAATTAATGTTATAATTAAAATCATAATGATAATGTTTAGAATTATATGGTTTGAAAATGTTAAGAATTATATGGTTTGAATATGTTAAGAATTATATGGTTTGAAATCGAAGTCAAATCCCGTATAAGTTGAATTCTTTATATTCAAATAATTATCTATGTTTTCTTTTGCTTTTTCTGATAATATATTAATTCTAAAAACCCCCTTATCAGTTTTGGTTAGTGGAACAATATATCTTCTTTTTCCTTTAACACTAATACAGTATTTTTCTGTAACTGGAATTTCACTTCCAAAAACTGAAGTTGCATTTTGAAATTTAATGAAGTTTTCACTTATATATTTATCTTCACAATTTATTATTTTATCTACTACCTCTTTCTCAGATAAATTATATAAATCATCTATTGTTAAATAACCTTTAACATTCATCGACTTAACTATATCGGCTAAAAATTGCATTGCTGTTCTATCTTTATCGCTTATCCATTCTGGCCATAATTTCGAAATGATATTTATATATTTTTCGCAAATATCAATATTATTAAACCCTAATTCTTCAATTCCGTTATCATTTTTTAAGACACTTACATTATTATATATTTCTTTTATAATATCAAGTTCCCAAACTCTGTGAAATATAAGTCCACTTGAAAAAGTATATTCAAATCTATCAGCACTTAATTGTGGTGTATCGTTATCAGCAATAGGATAAATGTGATAATCTGACACTTCTTCAACCTTAATTCCATCTCTATTTAGAAGTTTCGTTATTTGTTTTGAATTTCGTATTATTTGTTCTGTTCTTTCTTCTGTTGACTCTTGATGTTCTGAGTCTCCATTCATAAAATCTATACAATGCTTAAAAGTTGGTGATGCTATATCGTGAAATAATCCTGCTAATGTTTGTTTTTTATCTTTTGTAAAATGCCATACAATTAAGGCTACTCCAACACTATGGTCTAAATTTGAATACCAATATCTAATGTTAAAGACCTTTGAATAATCCGCTCCACAACTCAAACTTATTCCGTCTATTCTTTGCATCTCAGGTGTTTCAATATACTCTAATAACCAATCAGGAAATTCTGGGGACAATATATTAAAATACTCTCTTATTTCTTTGTTCAATTTCTCTAAATATTTATTGCTCATGTAACATGCCTCCTTGGATTTTAATTATATCATATTTTGTCAAAAAATAGATAGTGTTTTTAAAAGTAAGTTTTGTTGTTTGTAATAATACATTGATTGTAACAATTGTGAAGTAAAAAAGTAAAAAAATTCTGCTTATAGTTTGCTTTTTAATGATAAAAAAAGTATAATAATATATGTAGAAATATATACAATTTTGTAGGAGGATAACAATGGCAAAAACAAACAATAATACAACACTAGGATATGAAGATAAATTGTGGCTTGCAGCAGATAAGTTAAGAGGGAGTATGGACTCATCGGAATATAAACATGTGGCTTTGGGACTTATATTCTTAAAATATGTATCTGATGCATTCGAAGAAAAATATAATGAACTTTTAGATGAAGAGTTGGCTGATCCAGAAGATCAAGATGAATATACATCCGAAAATGTTTTCTGGGTACCTAAAATAGCTAGATGGAACGAAATAAAAAAATTTGCAAATTCGGCTGAAATCGGTAAAATAATAGATTTAGCTATGGAGGCAATAGAAAAAGAAAACCCTTCTTTAAAAGGAGTACTTAATAAAAATTATTCGAGACCCGAACTGGATAAAACAAGATTAGGTGAACTTGTAACACTATTTTCTAATTTAGAAGTAGGAACAGACAAGGCAAAAGAAATGGATATGCTAGGTAGAGTATACGAATATTTCTTAAGTAAATTTGCTTCATCAGAAGGGAAAGGTGGAGGAGAATTTTATACTCCTGCTTGTATAGTTAGAACATTAGTAGAAATGATAGAGCCATATAATGGGAGAGTATATGATCCAGCTTGTGGTTCAGGTGGAATGTTTGTACAATCTGCTAAATTTATAAAAGAACATCAAGGAAATATTCAAAATGTTTCAATATATGGTCAAGAATTTAATCCTGTAACCTGGAAATTAGCTAAAATGAATTTAGCTATAAGAGGAATAGACAGCAATTTAGGGACACATAACGCTGATACATTTCATAATGATTTACACAAAACTTTAAAAGCAGATTATGTACTAGCTAATCCACCATTTAATGTATCTGATTGGGGTGGTGATAAACTACAAGATGATATACGTTGGTCTTACGGAATACCACCAACAGGAAACGCAAATTACGCTTGGTTACAACATATGTTATTTCACTTATCACCTGAAAACGGAGTAGCAGGAACAGTCCTTGCTAATGGTTCACTTTCGAGTGATACATCAAATGAAGGAACAATAAGAAGAAATATGATAGAAAAAGATGTAGTAGAATGTATAGTAGCAATGCCATCTCAATTATTCTATGCAACAGGAATACCATGTTGTTTATGGATAATGAGAAAGAAAAAAACAGAAGAAACAAAAAATAAGATACTATTTATAGATGCAAGAAATCTAGGATATATGGTAGATAGAAAAGTAAGAGATTTATCTGAAGAAGATATAAAAAAAATAGCTGATACTTATCATAATTGGAGAAAAAACGAAAATTATGAAGATATATTGGGATTTTGTAAATCAGCTACTAAACAAGAAGTGCAAGAAAATAATAGTGTACTAACACCTGGAAGATATGTAGGAACAGAAGAAATTGAAGATGACGGAATATCTTTTGAAGAAAAAATAACGGCTCTTGCAACTGAATTGAAGAGGCAATTTGAAGAATCTAGAGAGTTAGAAGAAAAAATAAAAGAGGTATTAGATGGTATTGGATATGGAGTATAGAGAATATAAAATAGGTGAATTGTGTTCAATTGTAACAGATTATGTTTCAAATGGAAGTTTTAAATCTTTAGCTGATAATGTTAAATATTTAGATTCAGGATATGCAAGAGTGATACGCTTAGTTGACTATAATAGCAATTACAAAATAAAAGATTCAATTTGGGTTTCTGAACAAGCTTATATGTTTTTAAAAAAGTCAAAGCTTTCAGGTGGAGAAGTTATTTTAACTAATGTAGGTGCAAATTTAGGCACTGTATTTATAGTTCCTAAAGTTAATTATCCAATTACGTTGGGACCAAATTCTGTAATGTTAAAATCTAAAGAAAATGATATGTATTTATATTATTGGCTTATTTCAAATGAAGGACAGGCAAAAATTAAATCCATTATTTCAGGAAGTGCAATGCCTAAATTTAACAAAACAGATCTTAAAGAAATAACAATTAAAATTCCTTCGTTGGAGTCTCAAAATAAAATAGTAAACATTTTAACTTCTATTGATTCAAAAATAGAATTAAATAATAAGATAAGTGATAATTTGCAAAAGCTAGGAGGAGTATTAATTAAGCAAGAAATTGATAAATCTGATAATTCAATTATATTTAAAGATATAATTAAATTTGTTAAAGGTAAAAAACCAAATAATGTTTCCAAAACAAAAGAATTTGGATATTTAGACTACTTAACCATAGCAAATTTAAAGAATCAAGAGAAAATATATGCTGATGTAGAGAAGGCTGTTTTAACCAAAAATGATATTCTTATGGTTATGGATGGCGCTAGTAGTGGAGATATTTATTATAGTAATTATGGAATAGTAGGCTCCACATTATCTAAAATTGAAATTACAGATAATAAATATGATCCTGGTAAAATATACTTTATGTTAAACTATTATAGAAAACAAATAAAATCTAAAAACACTGGTTCTGCAATACCGCATACTGATAAGGAATATATATATAAATTACAAATTTCTGATATTGATGAAATTAAAAAAAGTACTTATCAAAATATTCTAGATTGTATATTAGATATAAATAATCAGAGCAGTAATTTAATAAATTTAAGAGACACATTATTACCAAAATTAATGAATGGTGAAATAAATTTAGATAAAATTAAAATATAGTTTAGTTACATAAATTATGATTTATAGAAGGTGGTGTGATATGCTTGTATCAAAAAATCAAAAGGATATTATATATAAAATATTAAGCGAGCCAACAATTGAAAAATTTAAAAGTTTAGTTGAAAATCATTTAGGAGAAGCGGATTATATAGATTTTAAAGCTGAATGGCCTGAAAAAGATAAATTAGCTAAGATTATATTAGCTTTGGCTAATTATGGTGGAGGAGCTATTATTATTGGTGTAAATCAATTAAATGATAATGGATTTGATACAAAAGGCATTTTAGAATTTAAAGATAAAGTTAATATTAAAAATGAGATTTCAAAATATTTACCTAACAACTTAGAATATGAAGTATTTGATTTCAATTTTGATGATATAGCATATGAAAAATTGAAGAATAAAAAATATCAACTTTTAATTGTTGAGAATATACCTGAGAATTTACCATATGTTTCTTTAAAGCAAGGTAAAGATATTGAAGAGTTCGTTATATATACAAGAAATGGTACAGAAAGCACAAAGGTTAACAATGAAGAATTACAAAAAATATTAGACAGAAGGATAAAAACATATCATATAAGTGAAAAATTAACATTCAACGAACATTTAAAACAATTAAAAATATTATATGATGAATTGAAATTTGAAAAGACTACAAATGTTTTTTCTGGACTTATGGCAAGTATTGGATTAGCTTTAAGTAGTAAAACAGTTGTTGAGAAAAGTGAACATTATCCCAAAGAAGATTATGAAGAATTTATTTCTAAATGTATAGACAGTAAAAAGAGAAGAATAAAAGTAAATTTAGATATAGATTTTTGAATTAAAATCAATTAAATATAAAAGAATGGCGAGGATGAATATGGAAAGATTAATACCAGAATTTAAAGAATCATTATTTGGAAATTTTAAAGATACAGCTGAAGATTATATTGAGTTAGGTATAGATAGTGTATTAGAAGAAGGATTACTTAGTGAAGTTCCAATAGTTAAAACATTATTTTCGACTTTTAAATTTGCAAAAAACATTTATGATAGAAATTTATTGAAAAATTTAGTTATTTTTATTAAGGAATTAAATTCTGGATCAATAGATAGTGATAAAAAAGATAAGTACAAAGAGAAATTAGATTCTAATCAAAAATTTGCAGAAAAGGAATTAGGACGAATACTTATAATTTTAAACAACTATATAGATAATGAAAAAACAGTTTTTCTTGCTAGGTTATTTAGAGCATATATAATTCAGCAAATAATCTGGGAGGAATTTTGTGAATATTCTGAAGTTATTAATAGATTATTTATACAAGATGTAAAAATTTTAATAGAAATAGCAAGTGCAAAATTTAAGGATACAAGTAATAGAGAAGATTTATTTAGAATAGAAAGGTTAAATTCGTTAGGAATAATAGCACTTTCTATTAAAGGAATATCAGTTTCAAGTCTTTCAGGTGCAAGGCAGGATAGTTATGTTACAATAAATAAGTTTGGGAATAAATTAATAAAAATTATTTTAGTATAAAATTAAAGGAGTAAAACTATGTTTAATGAAGAACAAGTAGAGTTAGGGATAATAGAACAATTAGTTATTCTAGGATATGAACATGTATTCGGACCAGATATTGATCGTTATTATCATGAATGTGTTATAAAGGAAAAGTTATATAATTCATTATTTAGATTTAATGAAGGTATGACTATGGATATAGCAGATGAGGTATATAGAAAAATACGTAATTTTAATTCTATTGAACTTACTTTAGCTAACTATGAATTTAGTAGAATGTTATATCGTGGTGTTGAAATTCCTTTACCAGGAGATAAGACATATACAGCTAAATTAATAGATAGAGATAATATTTTAAATAATAGTTTTACAGTTGTTAATCAATATACAGTTCAAGGCTATAAAACTAAAAGACCGGATATAGTAATTTTTGTTAACGGTATTCCTTTGGTTGTTTTTGAACTTAAAAGTGCAACTAAAGAAACTACTACAATAGAAAATGCGTATAATCAAATTAAAAACTATCAAATGGATATAAAGTCTTTATTTGAATATAATAGCTTTTCTGTTATATCTGACGGGGTAAATGCTAAAATTGGGACTATTACTTCTGATTTAACTAGATATATGACATGGAAGTCTATTGATGGAGAAAAGCCAGAAGAAAATATTAATCAAGTTGATGTATTACTTAAAGGAGTATTTAGAAAAGAACGATTAATTGATATTATAACTAATTTTATTGTTTATCAAAATAGTGATGAAAAGAAATTAAAAATAGTTGCAGGGTATCATCAATATTTTGCTGTTAAAAAAGCTTTAGAAAGTACAAAAAAAGCTTTAGATTACGGAACTAGAAAAGGTGGTGTTGTTTGGCATACACAAGGTAGTGGAAAAAGTTTATCAATGGTATTTTATGCAGGAATGTTAATGAAAGATATAGGTTTAGATAATCCTACAATAGTTGTTTTAACAGATAGAAATGATTTAGATAATCAACTATATTCAACATTTGCAATATGTAATAATGAAATAATTCCACAAACACCAAAACAAGCAAAAGACAGAAAAGATTTAAAAGGGTTATTATCTGTAAATGCAGGTGGAATTATATTTACAACTATACAAAAATTTGAAGAAGGAACAGATTGTTTAACATCTCGTGAAAATGTTATATTTATAGCTGATGAAGCACATAGAAGTCAATATGGATTAACAGCTAAATATAACAGTAAAACAGGTGATTTTAAATATGGTATGGCAAAAAATATGAGAGATGCTTTGCCAAATGCTACATTTATAGGTTTTACAGGAACACCTATAGATTTTGCAGATAGAAGCACAAGAGAATTGTTCGGAGATTATATTGATATATACGATATGACTCAAGCTGTAGAAGATAATGCTACTGTACCAATATATTATGAAAATAGAGTTGCTAAATTAAATTTAAACGACACAATACTTTCTGAAGCTGACGAAGAATATATTACAATGTCTGAACAAGGACATGCAGATGATGAAACTATTGAACAATCAAAAAGAGAACTTGCTAAATTAGAATCCATAATTGGTTCAAAAGAAAGCATAGGTTTATTAGCAAGTGACATAATTAATCATTATGAACAAAGAAAAGATATACTTGAAGGAAAAGCCATGATTGTTTGTATGAGTAGAAGAGTAGCTATAAGTTTATATAGGGAAATTTTATTTATAAAACCTGAATGGAATGAAAAAGTAAAAGTTGTACTAACTGATAATAATGATGATCCGGAGGATTGGCATGATATAGTTGGAAATAAAGCATATAGAGATGAACTTGCAATTAGATTCAAAGATAAAAATAGTGAACTTAAAATAGTTATTGTTGTTGATATGTGGCTTACTGGATTTGATGTTCCTTCACTTGCTACAATGTATATAGACAAGCCTATGCAAGGACATAATTTAATGCAAGCTATAGCTAGGGTAAATAGAGTGTATAAAGATAAAGAGGCAGGATTAATTATAGACTACATAGGAATAGGTGCAGATTTAAAATCAGCACTTGCTAGATATACACAAAGAGATGCAGATAAAATTCCTGATATATCTAAAGCATATGTAATACTTATGGAAAAACTAGAAATAATGAGAGATTTGTTTTACGGATTTAATTATTCAGAATTTTTTAGTGATTCAAATGAATTAAGACTTAAAACATTATCTAATGGTATAAATTATATTTTATCTTTAGATGAAGAGGATAGAAAAGATTTTATACGAGAAGCTACAGCTTTATCTCAAGCAGATACACTTTGCAGATCAATGTTAGATAATAGAACTAAAATAGAAGTAGAATATTTCAAAGGTATCAAAGTTGGTATATGTAAAGTTACTGGTACAGGAAAACTTACAACTAGTGAAGTAAACGAAAAGATAAGCAAAATAATAGAACAAGCAATAAAACAAGAAGGTGTAATAGATATATTTAAAATAGCAGATAGAGAAAATCCAGAAATATCTATACTTTCTGAAGATTATATGAATAACATAAAAAATATGCAACAAAAAAATATAGCTGCTGAATTACTTAAAAAACTATTAGATGGAAATATAAAAATATTTAAGAGAACTAACGTCGTAAAATCTGAATTATTCTCAGAAAAATTAAAAAGAATAATGCAAAGTTATAACAATAGACTTATAGATAGTGCAGAAGTTATAGAGGAGTTATTAAAGTTATCTAATGAGATAATAGAAGCACATAATGAAGGTGAAGAAAAAGGACTTACTACAGAAGAATATGCTTTTTATAATGCATTGGTAAAAGATCCTAATGTGGTTTTAGAAATGCAGGATGAAGTATTAATTGAACTTGCACATGAACTTACTCAAACAGTTCAAAATAGTAGAACAGTAGATTGGGATAAAAAAGAATCTGCTAGAGCATATATGAGGAAAGTTGTAAAAAGACTACTTAGAAAGTATCAGTATCCACCAGAACAGGCAGATGGTGCAGTAGATACAGTTATAAAACAAGCAGAGTTAATGAGTGCTAATTTGATTTAATTTTAATATAAGGATGTATAAAATGATAAAAAAAATAGAAATTTACAGGTATAAGTGTTTTGAAAACTATACAGTTAATTTTCAGAATAGTAACATAATAATTGGAGAGAATAATGCTGGCAAGAGCACAGTGACTGAAGTTTTGAGAATAGTAGCTATTGCTAATAAAAAATTGATGACAACTAACTACTCAAATGCAGATCCATCTTTGAACATAGGAATAAGGAATAAAGGCGTAAAGATATCGTTAAAAAATATAGATATATCAAAAGACAATATGTTTTATAGATATGATAATACCCAAAATGCAGAAATAAGAGTATTTTTTGACAATGATGTTAAAGTAAAAATATATATTAATAAAGATACAATGGAGATATTTTCGAGTCCGGAATATAGAGGTAAAAATATTATAACAAGAGATGAATACAAGAAATATTGCATTGATAAAATAAAAGTATTACCACAAATTGGTATATTAAAAAAAGACGAAGATAAAATAACTGAAGATACAATAATAAATAATATGGAAGGAAGATTATCTTCTTTACATTTTAGGAATGAATTATTGTATTATAAAAATGAAGAACCTGAGATGTATGAAAAATATTTATCTATTTTAGAAATGACATGGCAAGATATCAAAATTGAATCGCTATATCTTGAAGGGAAAACAATAAATTTAGATATAAGAAATGAAGATTTTGTTGTAGAAGTAGCACAGATGGGTTCAGGTATTCAAATGTGGTTGCAAATAATCTGGTTTATTGCAAAAAGCGAAGAAGCAACTGTAATTGTTCTAGATGAACCAGATGTATATTTGCATCCGGAATTACATAAAAAGATAGTTGAAATTTTAAGAAAAACTAAAAAACAATTTATTATTCCAACACATTCTGTAGAAATAATGTCAATGGTAGACTATGATGATATAATTATTATTAACAAAAGAGATACTAAAAGTCAGAAGCCTATGGATATAGAATCAATTCAGACTATTTTGGATAAATTAGGTAGTGTGCATGTTTTACAATATATATATTTAGATAAATATAAAAAAATATTATATGTTGAAGGAGATGATGAACAATATTTAAGAGGGTTTTATAAAATATTGTTTCCTGATGATTGTATTGAGTGGGGAAACATTACAAAAGCAAAGACTGGCGGTTGGGGTAGCTGGAAAGATGAAGTTTCGAGAGCAAAACAAATAAATAAGTCAGGATATGAATACACAATTTACTATGTATATGATAGAGATTATCATCTAGATGATGAAATTAACTTTAGATACAAAGAAGCTAAGGAAAATAATATTAATTTACATATATGGAATAAAAAAGAGATTGAAAATTATATAATAAATGAAAATGTAATCTTAAGAGTATTAATTAAAAGAGGTATAAATTTAGAGCTAGAAGATGTAAAAAAAATTATAGAAATAGAAAGCAATAATTTAAAAGAAGATTTAAAAAATAATATAGCTGATGAAATAAGACAGAAAGACAAAGCAATTTCATATACAAAAATCGATAAAAAAGCGAATGATATTTTACAAGGTATAAAAAACGTATCTGATAGGTGTAGCGGTAAAGATTTATTAAAAAATATAAGAATAAATATTAAAGATAAATATAAAATTGATGTTAAAGAACTTGAAATAGTAAATGGTTTTTTAAAAAAAGATATAGATGGTGAAATTAAAAATATGTTGGAAAAAATAAAAAATGGCAAAAAATTTCCTCAATGACTGCAAATTGACTGCAGTTAAATACGATATATAACCCAAAAATATATTGTAAAGCTCAAAGTAGGTTAACTTAATACATGTGAAAAACGCTACAAAGAACTGCGTTTGTTGAGGGTTGTTGAAAAATTTACACACTTTGTATTTCGTCAGATTCTTACTGCAAAATATTGAATCAACAGTTCAAATAAAATACAATAACCAGAAATGGCTTGAAATCAAGGTGTTTTATCATATTATTTTGCTATATTATTTATACTAAATTCAAATAGTAAAATAACTGCATATGGCAATAATAACCCTAAATATTAAGGAGGTAATAATGGAAGAAAAGTTTATTAATTTAACAGAATCAAACCTAAACAATGAACATTTGTGCTGTGCAATATCAGATAAAAAACATCAGCAGGGTGTTAAAGTTAAAAGAGAGTGGCTTAATAATAGAATTAAAGAAGGACATGTCTTTAGAAAGCTTGATGAACAAGGAAAAGTTTTTATTGAATATGCTCCTATAGAAAAAGCATGGGTTCCTTTGACTGGAGATAACTACATATATATCTATTGTCTTTGGGTATCCGGAAATTTCAAAGGAAAAGGATATGGGAAAAAATTATTAGATTATTGTGTTAAGGATGCTAAAAAGAATAATAAATCAGGAGTGTGTATAATCAGTTCAAAGAAAAAGATGCCATTTTTATCAGACAAAAAATTTATGCAAAAATATAGTTTTGAAGTAGTAGATACAATTAATGATCAATATGAATTATTAGCGGTTTCTTTTGATGGTACTAAACCTAAATTTACTGATAATGCAAAGAAACAATGTATAGATTCTAAAAAACTTACCATATATTATGGTTTGCAATGCCCATATATTCCTAACTGCATAGAGCAAATAAAAGAGTTTTGTAAAGATAATAAAATAGAAATTAATTTGATTAAAGTAGATAGTTTGGAAAAAGCTAAGAGTATGCCATGTGTTTTTAACAATTGGGCAGTATTTAATAATGGTAAGTTTGAAACTTTACATTTATTGAATGAAGGATATTTAAAAAAGATGTTAGGCTTATAAAATATAAAATATAGGAGGCAAATTTAATGTATAGTATTGATATAAGTAAAATTGAATTATTAAGATATAAAGAAATTTTAAAAAACAAATATTTAATACCAAGCAGGAAGGTACTTCTAGACTGTATTGACGAAAATTTTGATAGCATAATAAGTTTAGGTATTGATAACATTTCTAAACTTAAAAAAGAATTAGATAATGAAACTGGCATTATTAATATTTCAGAAAAAACAAAAATACCTATTGAATACCTAAATATTCTTAGAAGAGAAATAGGCAGTATAAAGTCCAAAACAATTAAACTACTAGATTTTAGTGAAATTTTTAATAATTATATATTAAATATCTTAAACAATAATGGTATAAAAAATTCGAAACAATTTTATGAATCCTTCCAAAAAAGAGATAATAAAATATTTAATTTAGAAATACCATCAAAACATAGTAGTGAACCAGAAGACTTAAAAGAACAAAAAGAACTAGCAGAAGAAAAACATATAGAAAAACAAAAACAACTAGAAATACAAAAAGAACAAGAAAAACAAAAAGAACAAGAACATGAACAAATAGAAGCACTAAAAGAACTAGAAGAATTATTTATTTTATGTGACTTCATAAGGATGGATGGTATAGGAATACTTGCTGCAAAAGCATTTTTTGAAGCTGGATATAAATCAATAAGTGAAATTGCTGAAGATAACAGCGAAAATATGTTGATTAAAATTTCTAATATAAATAAAGATAATAAATATTTTAAAACAAAATTAGGTAAAAATGACATGCAATATTGTATTGATTCTGCAAAACTTATATGTGATTTTGAAAATATATAATTATTAATTTGAAATAATATTTGGAGGTAATTTATGGTACATGTAGTTTATTGTGATAATAAAGAGAAAGTTTTAGAAAAAATTTTAGATGGAAGTAAAACCATGATAATTAGAGGTGCTGCTGGGAGAAAAATTCCACATAGTAGAGTTTTTATTAAAGAAGAATTGTATTTTATAGAAAAAGGATCAGGAATAATTAGCGCAAAAGCTATTGTTAAAGATGTACAAAATTTTGTTAAATTATCTGATGATGAAATAACAGATATAATTGAAAAAAATAATTCAAAACTTAATTTATCAGAAAAACAAAGACAAAGATGGCATAAAAAATGTTTGTGCTTAGTTGAATTTGATAAAGTAGAAAAAATTAATCCATTGAATTTAGATCATCAATCTAATATGGATGATTGGCTTATAATTGAAAAAATTGAAGATGTGGTTGTTGGAACAAGTAAAAAATTTAATTATGATAATAGTAAAATGACCTAAAATCAAAAAGCTTTAATTATTTTCAATACTATTTCAATCTCCAACATATATAATTTTAAAAGTGATAAAATGAATATAGAATTATTAAAACCCAAACTCAGCCTAGCTCATGCAACAGCTGAGACTTTTTTAAAAAATTCATTATAAAATTTAAAAGGTGATAAAATGAATATATTAATAAGGATGATAAAATGTATATATTAATAAAGGTAATAAAATGAATATATTAATAATAGAAGACGAATTCAGTCTTGCAGATGCAATAGCTGAGACCTTAAAAAAAGAAAAGTTTATTACAAAAATAATAGTAAATGGTGAGGAAGGCGAAAATGAAGCCTTAACAAACATTTATGATTTAATTTTGTTGGATGTAATGCTTCCTCAAAAAAGTGGATTTGATATATTGAAGAATTTACGAAATGAAAAAATAGAAACACCAATTATAATGCTAACAGCAAAATCTGAAATAGCAGATAAACTAAATGGATTAGAGCATGGCGCAGATGACTATATTACAAAACCATTTCATATGAGAGAATTATTAGCAAGAATAAAAGTTGTTTTAAAAAGAAAAATTAATATACATGATATAAATGTTCTAGAATATTGTGACTTAAAATTAGATTTAAGAAATGGAAAAATGATTTGTAGCAAGACAGAAATTTCAATAAATGGAAAAGAATTAGAATTATTAGAAATATTATTAATAAACAAAAATCAAATTTTAAATAGAGAAAAATTAGCAAATAAAATATGGGGATATAATAGCGAAACAGAGTATAATAATGTGGAAGTGTATTTATCGTTTTTAAGAAAAAAATTAAAGCTACTAAAATCAAAAGTTAAAATTAAGGCAGTTAGAGGAATTGGGTATAAATTGGAGGAAGAAAATGATTAAAAAATTAAGCAATAGAATTTTTTTGTTAATAATGGTATCTCTTTCAATAATTGTTATAGGAACAATAAGTGTTTTTACTATTTTAAATTATAATAATACAATTAATTCAACAACATTTATGATGGATAGATTTATAGATGGAGGACCAAAAGTCAACCCGAAAACAAGGTTCGAAAATAGGTCTAAACAAGAAAACAATATTAATGGTTTATATACATTTGTAATAGAAAATTCAGAAATAATAGCTGTTTCAAATACTATAGAAGATAAAACAATAAATGAATATGCAAATAAAATATCGAAATCAAAAAGCAAAAAAGGAATAATAGGTGATTATATTTATAAAACCAGAGATATAAATGAAAATACTAAAATTGTTTCTCTTATGGAAAATAAAAATACTATTTTACACATTAAAATTGTATTTATTATTTCTGGTGCCTTGTTAATAATTTCTTTAATTTCGATTTATATAATTGCAAAAAAAGTTTCTAAAATTATTGTTAATCCTGTAGAACAAACTTTTGAAAAACAAAAACAATTTATATCTGATGCCTCACACGAGCTAAAAACACCACTTTCTGTTATTGAAGCAAATGCAGATGTACTGGAAAATGAAATTGGAAATAATAAATGGATAAAGTATATTCAAAATGAAGTAAATAGTATGGATAAATTAGTAAATGAATTGCTTTTACTTGCAAAAACAGAAAATGTTGAGGAAATTAAGGAACAAGAAAAACTAAATTTATCTAATCAAGTAGAAATAATTCTTTCTATGTTTGAAAGCATGGCTTATGAAAAACGAGTTTGTATTAAAAGTAATGTTGCAAAAAATATTTTTTTAAATTGTAATAAACAAGATATAGAACATATTGTTTCTAATCTTATAGATAATTCAATTAAACATTCTAATTATAAAAAAGAAGTAGTAGTTAATTTGATAAAAGAAAAAAATGAAATAATATTAGATGTAAAAAATACAGGTGACCCAATTCCAGAAGAAGAAAAAGAAAAAATATTTGAGAGGTTTTATCGTGGTGATAAGTCTAGAAATAGAAATGAAAAAAGATATGGGTTAGGTCTTGCAATTGTTAAATCTATCGTAGAAAAATATAATGGAAAAATTACTGTATTATATAAAGATAATTTTACAATTTTTAGAATTGTCTTACCAAATTAGTATTTATAGGAATTATAAAAAATATTTTATAATTCTTTTTTAATGTGTTTCAAAGTAATTCAATTTATTTTCTTGTTTTGGTTATTTTTTAAACGTATTTTAAATATTATTTCTTGTTTTTCAATTTTTCTTCAATGTTTGTAGATTATATTTATAATTAATAGGAGGTAAAAAAATGTATATTTTAAAAAATAGCATTATTTCTATTGTTAGAAATAAAGGAAGGAATATTTTAATTGGTATTATTATTCTTGTAATTGCGTGCAGTTCTACAGTTACATTAGCTATTAGAAATACAGCTAATAGACTTGTGAAAAATTATGAGGAATCACATGATATTATTGCCAAGATTTCATTTAACAGAAAAGGTTTGGCTCAAAATTTTAAAGGTGGAGCAGATGCAAGAAAAGAAAATATAGAGGCATTTAATAATATTGAATCTATTACAATAGACGATATAAAAAATTATGGAGATAGTGAGAACCTAAAAGGATTTTATTACATGTATTCTACATCACTAAACAGTGATTCATTAACAAAAGCTACAGATTCATTTGAATATGAAGTTGAAAACAGGCAAACTACTACAAATTCATCTAGTACAACTACAGGTGAAAACAATGGAACAGAAAGATTTGCAGGAGAAGGATTTAGACCAGAGAGAAGAACAACAATAAATAATAATACAACTACAGTAATAACAAAATCTAAAGAAATATTTCAAAGTTCTAGAAATTTAACAGGTGATTTTACTATTAATGGGTATTCTTCTTATGATGCAATGACTGATTTCGTGAATGGCACTCATAAAATAACAGAAGGAGAAATGATTACAGGTTTTAATGTTTATGAATGTGTTATAAGTTCTGAGCTTGCGACATTAAATCAAATAAGTGTTGGAGATAATATAGAATTTAAAAATTCGAATTTAAGTAAAAAAACATATCAATTTAAGGTAACAGGTATTTATACAGATAATTCTAATACAGATGATACTCAAAATATGTATTCGAATTCTGTTAATAGCATAATTACAGGAAGCGGAGTTATTGAGCTATTAGTTCAAGATGATAGTACACTTGTAACAAATATTACTCCATCTTTTATTATTAAAACCAAGGATAATGTGGAGAAGTTTACAGAAGAAGTAAAACAAAAAGGATTAAATGAATATTATGCAATTAATACAAATATTGAACAATTAGATACAGCAACAAAATCTATTAAAAATGTAGAAACATTTGCAACAACTTTTCTAATAATTACATTAATTATTTCTGCAATTGTTGTAGTTGTAATTAACATGATAAATATTAGAGAAAGAAAATACGAAATAGGTGTGTTTAGAACAATTGGTATTAGTAAGTTTAAGTTAACAATTCAATTTATTATAGAATTGTTTATTGTAAGTATTATAATGTTATCTATTGGAACCGTTTGTGGCAGTTTTCTTGCAAAACCAGTAGGTAATGAATTACTTAAAACTGAAATTGAAAATGTTAAGGTTGAAGAACAAGAAATATCAACTAATTTTGGAAAAGGTCCAATGAATATGAATTTTAATACAAATGTTCAGGTTGAACAAATTAATTCAATAAATGCTGTAGTTGATTTTTACGTTGTTTTAGAATTGATTGGTATAGGAGTGTTTCTAGTGTTATTAAGCAGTATTGCTTCAATGATTAGTATTCAGAGATTTAGTCCACTTACTATATTGAAAGAGAGGTCTTAAATATGGGAATATTAAAATTAGATAATGTAGGTTATAGATACAAAGATGCAAAAAAAGATGATTTTGTTTTTAAAAACATAAATTATGAATTTGAACAAGGTAAAATGTACGCAATCAAAGGAAAAAGTGGTAGTGGTAAAACAACCTTGCTTTCTATTATAACAGGACTTGAAAAATGCACTGAGGGCAATGTTTTGTATGATGGAAAAGATTTGGAAAAAATGAATTTAGATAAATATAGAAATACAGATATTGGGATTGTGTTCCAAAGTTATAATTTATTACCAAGATTTACAGCAATAGAAAATATTGTATTATCAATGGATGTTAGTAAATTAAAAATCAAAAACAAAAAAGATAAAGCACTTGAATTGATGAAAAGTGTAGGTTTAGATGAAAAACAAAGTAAAAGGAAAATTTTGAAGTTATCTGGTGGAGAACAACAAAGAATTGCAATTGCTAGAAGTTTGGCATATAATCCCAAAATTATAATTGCAGATGAACCAACAGGAAACCTAGATAAAGATACAGAAAACGAAATCCTTAAAATATTCAGAAATCTAGCCAAAGAACAAAATAAATGTATTATTATTGTTACACATTCACAAAACATCTGCGAAAAGGTTGATTTTGTTTATGATTTGGCAAAATATTACAGATAAACCAAGTTATAATAAAAGTATAAGAGAAAAAAATATTTGAGAATAAATTAGAAGAATTAGGAATAAAGCATAAATTAATTAAACCACATACCTTAATACGTAACGAAAAAGTAGCAAGAAGTCATAGAAAAGATCAGAAAAACATACAGAATCATTTTATGAATTTGTTTCACATTGTTGACTAAGATACATTTTAATTATGCAATTTTCTAATTCTTTATTTTCTCTTTTATTTTTTCTGTCAAAATTAGTATAACCAATCTAATTTTTCTTGTTTTTTATACTAGTGCAAATATCATATAATCGTTTTTCTAAATCTGTATTATATTCATTCTTAACTATAAAATCTATTTGCTTTTCGACTTTTTTAAATTGAGGTTCTATTGCCATATAACGAATATCTGGGACATCTTCTTTTGTTATTCCTTCATTACTCATACGTTCCATAAGCATTGATTTTCTTTTACTCATATTAGCTTTTACTAAAATACGAGCTATTGCATTATTCCAATGACTTATTTGTGGTGCAGCATGCCACTCAAAAACAACAAATGCTGGTTTTATTTTAGGATTATAAACCGCCTTTTGGTTAGAAATAAATCTATTATTATTGTTATTAAAGATATCAAAACAATTTAGAGCCTTTAATAGTTCGCTAAATTGCTTATCAACATATTTTTTGGTTAATTTAACAAGGGATTGTTCATTTTTTATTGTAGTATTATCACGAAAATAATGTGAAAACCACTTCTGACCATCTTTTTTAGGTTTGTCTCCGAATTTAGCGTAGGTTTCTTCAGGAAATAGACCAACAAAATCAAACATAATTTCGTCCCCATGTATCGCAGGACAATCTAAAATTTTCGCTATTGTGTTAGAAACTGTTGTCTTTCCAGCACCACTATGCCCAGTTATAATTATAATAGATATTTCATTGTTTTTCCTCATTAAACCCTCCAGCAATGGTATTATAGCACATAATAAATTAAAAATCTAATAATTGACAAAAAAAGTTAAAAATGTTATATTTTAAAAAGGATGGTGAATATGGAAAATTATAATAGGTTACAATCCAAAGATGAAACAAAGATATTACAAGACTTGCAAGGACATACTTTTTTAAATGTTGCCATACAAATAATAACAGAGATAATCGCGGAATTTTCTATAGAAGGTAATAACTCTGCATTAAAGGAATTAGCCTTTGTAAGAGATGAAGTATTAAAAAATAATCCGAAATATGTTACTATAATACTAGATAAGCAAAGGAGAGAAAAATGGATAAAGACACTTTAGAAAAACTTTGCGAAAAATATAAACTTACTCCAGAAAAACATTGTGAATGTTTACAAAGAATCATAAAAACCACATTTTATGGAAAAACACCTGTTGAAAAACCAGTGTTAAAAATTATCATGGCACAAACTGGAGCAGGAAAAAACAGTTTAACGGAACTTGCAATGAGAAAAAATCCAAATGCTGTTCTAGTTGCTGGTGATAATTGCAAGCCTTTTAGGCATGATGCTGTTGAATTAGCTCAAAAATATCCTACTGATTTCAATGCTATAACTAGATATGATTCTCATTTACACATGTTTGAGGTTTTTGAACAAGTTCGTAGTAATAATTATAATGCAATAGTAGAAAAGGCACCTTCAGTTAGTTTTAAAAATTTCTGGGGTGGTTATACAGTCCCTAATAATTATCAGATAGAATATGACATTTTAGCGGTTAGCGAATTAAACAGTGTTTTGTCCACAAGAGAACGTTATGAACAACAAATTTTATTTGGTGCAAAATCACCTAAGTTAACAGAATTAGAAAGACATGATGATTCGTTTGTTGCTCTTCAACAAGCAATGAATGAATTAGATGATATTGCTGTAAATGTTTATATTCGTGGAAATAGTAATGATAAAATTCCAATACAGGTTTATCCAAATGTGCGTTTTCAAACAGCTAAACAATGCATGGATTATTATCGTGATATCGATAATCGAAATACATTAAAAGAATTTCCCAAAAGATACAGATTATTAAGAAATCAAATGCTGCAACGTAATGCACCAAAAGAACAATTTGAACAAATAGTTGAAATATATAAACGCTATGAACAAATGCTCTATTTATATAGAGAAAATGATATAGAGAGATAAATGAAGGGGGAAAATAATGGAACTTATTGTTTTAGGAACTGGGAATGGAGGCGATCCATTATGTTATAATACTTGTTTTTGTCTCAAAAATAATTCACAATATTTCCTTGTTGATGGTGGTGGAGGTAATCAAATACTTTTACAACTAAAAACTGCCAATATAAATATATATGATATTCATGATATTTTTATAAGTCATAATCATCCAGATCATATACTAGGGATTATTTGGGTACTAAAAAGAATATCTGGTGGTATGCGTAAAGGTAAGTATTATGGAGATTGTCGTATATATGGAAGTGATGAGTCTATTAATGCTATAAAGACTATGCGTGATTTGTTATTTGCAAAAAAAAATATTATAGACAGGGTAAAATTTATTGTAGTTGAAGATGATGAAGAAAAAGATATTTGTGGTATGAGTGCTAAATTTTTTGATACAAAAGCTAATAAGGCTAAGCAATTTGGATTTAGTATAAATGATAATTTTTTAGTTTTCACAGGTGATGAACCATTAGTAAAAGAAAATTTTTATAAATTTCAGAATTGTAAATGGTTATTGCATAATGCTTTTTGCCTTGAAAGTGACAAAGAGAAATATAATCCACATAGTATGTCTCATAGTACAGTAAAAGATTCTTGTGATATAGCTAATGAAATTTCAGCAAAAAACCTTTTGATGTGGCATACGGAGATGAAATCTCTTGATACAAGAAAACAAAAATATACTAATGAGGCTAAACAATTATTTGATGGAAATATTTATGTTCCAGATGATATGGAAGTTATTGAATTATAATTCATATACATTTATAAAGAGCAATGTTGGTAATAATGACATACCTTTATCAGTATTATTTTATTTTGATGTTGTATCAAAAACATTTAACTTAAAAAACTTTGACTTTAAATAGGACATGAAATCTAATCAACATAATATTTTAACAAAAATATCACTTTAGCTTGAAAAGTGGTATTTTTTATGGTATAATATAGAAACATTTTAAAAACAAAAGACGGAAAATTAAAAAAGTATAAGGGGATGTAGAAGTGGAAGAAATAGATATAAAAGAACTATTAGGACTTTTTTGGAGCAAGAAGATTGAGATAATAATAATAGCAATAGTATTTACAATATTAGGAACAATATATTCATTCACAATGGTAACACCTAAATATGAAGCATCAACAACATTAGTGTTAGCAAGTTTAAAAGATAATGCAAGTGAATCAATAACACAAACAGACATAACGATAAATTCAAAATTAGTAGCAACATATAGTGAACTTGTAAAAAGTAAAACCGTACTAAGAGAAGCATTAACAAACCTAAATTTAGAGGAAAAAGTAAGTGAAGAAACATTAAGAAATAGTATAAAAGTAAAAGCTGTAGAAGATACAGAAATAATTAAAATAACTGTAGAAAATGAAGAACCAGAAATAGCATCAAACCTGGCAAATGAAATAGCAAGAATATTTTCTGTAAAAGTAGTAGAAATATATAATATAAATAACGTATATGTAGTAGATAGAGCAGAAAATTCGGCAAACCCAGCAAATATTAACCATATTAGAACTGTTGCAATAGCAATGGTAATAGGTTTTGTAATAGGATTTGCAGAAGTATTGGTAATAAAATTATTAGATAATAAAATAAGAACTGAACAAGATATAGAAGGTGCAACAGAATTATTAGTATTAGGTGTACTTCCAAAAAATGAATATTTTGATTCTAAGAGGAGGACTGCTTAATGAATAAAATTAAGAGAATGATTCGAAGAGCTCAAAATAATCCCTTATCTAAATGGAATACATTTCTTAATTTTATTAATAAAAACAACAGAAAGTGGAGGAGATTCAGAGGAGAGCAGTCTATAAAGAATAAAGAATTTCTAAAACTTATGCAGGAGAAAATACAAAAAAATAGTATAAAGGCAAGAACACAATTTAATAAAAGAAAATCAGATTTTGCAAAATATATTACTATTAAAAAAGACGAAAGAATAAAACTAGAACAGATAAGAGCAAAAGAGAGAGTTGAAAAAGAAAAAATACGTGCCAAACTTTTGGAAGAAAAAGCAAAAGCAGATGCAATTGTTAAATTACAAATAGAAAAACAAAAAGCTAAACAAGCAAAGATTGATGAAGAAAATGCAAGAATAGCTGAAACAATAAGATTACAAAAGGAAAAAGAGGCCGAAAAAATCAGGATTGAAAAAGAAAAAGAAAATGAAATAATCATGGCTGAAAAAGCAAGGATTGCTGAAATTATAAGATTAGAAAACGAAAAAATTGCAGAACAAGATAGAATAAATAAAGAAAAAACAGATAAAATTAATTGGGCAATAAAAGAAAAAGCAAGAATTGAAAAAGCAAGAGCAGATGAAATAGTTCGAATAGAAAAAGAAAAACAAGCTCAAATTGCAAGAGAAGAAAAAGAAAAAATAAATAAAATACGAAAAGCCGAGAAAGAAAAAATAAAAGAAATATACAGAATAGAAAAACAAAAAAATAGGATCGAAAAAGAAAAAAAGAATGAGTTATTTAGACTTGAAAAGGAAAAACAAGCTAAACAAGCAATGATTGAGAAGGCAAAAGCAGCTGAAGAACTGAGACTGAAAAAAGAACAAGAAAATGCAAAAATAAGTGTAGATAGAGAATCAATTATAGCAGAAAAAAATAAAATCAATACTGAAGTTGAATCTGTGCTAGAGTTAAATAGACTGAAAGAAATAGAAAAACAAGAAAAGTTAAATAGTCAGAAAGAAATAGAACAACAAAAGAAGTTAAATAGGCAGAGAGAAATAGAAAAACAGAAGGAAATAGAAAAGGAAAGAAAATTAGCTCAAAAACAACTTGAAATTCTAGAAGAACTTAGAATTAGAACAAAAAAAGAAATAGAAAAACATGGTGTATTAAAAGAAGTTCAATTTAAAAATAAACAAAAAGAAAAAGTACAAGTAAAAATTGACTTTGAAGAAAACATTATAAAAGAAAAACAGGAGATAAATAGCCAACAAAAAAATCAAAATGATAAAAAAGAAAAACAAGAGATAAATAGCCAATTTAAAAACGAAAGTGAGAAAAAAGAGAGACAGCAGATAAAATACCAATTAAAAAGGGAGAGGGCAATAAGAAATAAAGAATTTATAGAAAGAAAATTAGGAAATATGAAAAATATAATTGACAATATAAAAACTAAATTTTCTAATTTAGTAATAAGTATTAAAAGAAAAATAAATAGTAGGAGGGTGTTAACTTTGGATACATCAATGCCGAAAGAAATAACAGTTGAATATTCACCAAAATCTTATGTTTCTGAATCATTTAGAACACTAAGAACAAATATTCAATTTATGAATGCTAATAAAAGCATAAAAACAATTTTAGTAACTTCAACAATGCCATCAGAAGGTAAAAGCTATGTTTCTTCTAACTTAGCAGCTACATTTGCACAGGCAAATAAGAAAGTTATTATAGTAGATTCTGATATGAGAAAAGGAAGAATGCACGAAATTTTTAAAATTGTTAAACAACCAGGTTTATCAAATTATTTATCTGGAGTTTCTTCTAATGAAGATTCTAATGAATTAAAAAATTACATTAGAGAAACAATGATAGATAATTTATATATTTTGCCGATGGGAAATACTCCCCCAAATCCATCTGAATTAATTTCTTCTGAAAAGATGATTACATTAATTAAGGAATTAAAAGAGATGTTTGATGTTGTTATTTTTGATGGTACTCCTAGTAAAATAGTTACAGATTCAGTGATTTTATCAAGGGAAGTTGACACTACTTTGATTGTTACAGGTCATAATAAAACTAAAATGGATGATTTGAAAAAAGTTCAAAAAGATATTGAAAACGTAGGTGGGAAAATCGCTGGTGTCGTAATTAACAGTGTGCCTATAGATACTAAAAAATATGCAAGCTCATATTACTATGAAAACCCAGAAGGAAACAGGAAAAAAATAAAAAAAATGTATAGTTTGTAATTATTAATTTAGAATTTTATATGCAGGATTAAGTATTGTTTAAATAAAAAAAAAAGGAGTTGATATTATGGTTGATTTACATTCACATATTCTTCCAAATATAGATGATGGTTCTTCATCTATTTTCGAGACATTTATTATGTTGAAAGAGGCCGAAAAAGCTGGATTTACAGATATAATTGCAACTCCACATTATATATTAGGTTCAATAGAGCAAAATAAAGAAGATATATTAAATCAAATTAATGAAATAAATATTGCAGCTAAAGAACAGGGAATACATGTAAAAATACATCCAGGAGCAGAATTTTTTGGTGTACCTAATATTAGTGAAATAATTAAAAATAATAAATTTTTGTCACTAAATTTATCAAAATATATTTTATTAGAATTTGCTATGCATAATAGACCTTTGTATATTGATAAATTGATTTTTGAATTGTGTAATCTTGGTTATTTACCAATAATAGCACATCCAGAGAGATATAGTTATGTACAAGATGATTTGAGTATTGTGTCACAATGGCAAAATACAGGTGCATTAATTCAAAGTAATTATGGAACTTTGCTTGGGAAATATGGCAGTTCTGCACAAAAAACATTAATAAAATTACTTAAGAATAAACAGGTTGATTTTATGGGAAGTGATTGTCATAATGCGGGTTCTGTTTATGATAACATGTTTGAAGCTATAAAAAAATTAAACAAAATTGTGGATAAGGAGTATTTTGAAGTTATTACAAAAAATAATGCGAAAAAAATACTATAAAATAGTTATCAATAAATTATTTATTAAAAAAGTTTAGAAAATTTTGACATTAACATAATAGTGTATTATAATACTATTTATGGAAGGTAAATCCTTCCGTACAAACCGGTTTCTACAAAAGAGTATTTAAAGTATTCTTTGAATACATGTAGAAAACTGTTAACATAGAACGCTGTGGAAAAAAACCGCACAGAGATAGTAATCTTTTTGCGAAGTACCACAGCGTGTTTTTTTGTGAATTTTTGGTGAAAACCATTGATTTTAAATTTTAATGATGTATAATATTAAATGTTAAGAAATTATTGGGGTATAGCCAAGCGGTAAGGCAGATGGCTCTGACCCATCGATGCGTGAGTTCGAATCTTACTACCCCAACCATTTAGATAATATAGATGGTTTTATGAAAATAAAAAATAGGAGGAAAATCAGTGGGAAAATTAGTATTAAAATGCGAAGGCTTGCATAAAAAATACGGAAAAAAAGAAATACTAAAAGATGTTTCCGTAGATGTTTATGAAGGCGATATTCTTGGTTTTATAGGGCCAAATGGTGCTGGAAAAACTACAACTATCAAATTAATATTAGGTTTACAAAGCATAACTCAAGGTAATGTGGAAATTAATGGATTTAATATTGAAAAAGAGTTTACTAAGGCAATAGAAAAAGTAGGAGCAATAATCGAAAATCCTGATATGTATATGTATTTAACAGGATTACAAAATTTACAATTAGCAGCTAACATGTACAAAAATGTCGATTCAAAAAGAATTGATGAAGTTGTAAAACTAGTAGGATTGGAAAATAGAATAAAAGATAAAGTTTCAAAATATTCTTTAGGTATGAGACAAAGATTAGGAATTGCACAAGCAATATTACATAAACCAAATCTATTAATTTTAGATGAGCCTACAAATGGATTAGATCCTGAAGGTATAAAAAGCATGAGAACACTTTTATCAAACCTAGCAAAAAATGAAAATATGGGTATATTTATACCTAGCCATAACCTATTAGAATTAGAAAGCTTATGTAACAAGGTTTGTATAATTCAAAATGGATGTGTTTTAGAAACAAGTGATGTTAAAGATGTTAAAAAAATGAATAACGAAGAGTGTTATATATTAGAATTAAATAATACAGAAGGATTAAAATCAATTACTGAACAAAAAATGGAAGTGATAGATTCTTCTATTGTTAAGATAATTATAAATAGAAATGAAGTTCCAGAATTAATAGAAAAACTAGTAAAACAAGGAAAGAAAATTTATTCAGTAATACCAGATGAGATGACTTTAGAAGAAGCTTTCCTTAAAAAGACAGGGGGTAATATAATTGGGTAATTTAATTAAAAATGAATTTATAAAAATATTTAAAAAGAAAACATTATTAGTTTTATTAATAATAACAATAGCATATTCTATATTAAATAATTGCATTTATAAATTTGCATATAGCGATTTAATGAGCGGAATTATGGATGATAGTAAGTATTTAAGAGAATCATATGAAAGCGAACTTAAAAATTTAGATCCTAAAAATGCTGCTGATAATGAAAAATATATTGAAACAAAATCTCAATTAGAATTGTTAGATGTAAAATCTAAATATGAAAGAAACTCTTGGCAAGATTACATTGCAAGCACAAAAGTTATAGAAAAAATAACTGAGAAAAATAAGCTTATTTATTCTTTAGAAAAAACGGATGAAACAAATTCTAAGATTGCTAAAGTTGAAAAAGAATACTCAGATCTTGTAAATAAAATAAATGAATCTTCTAAAGAGGACGGATGGAAATATTTTGCTTCTCAAGAAATTGAGAGTGTAAAAGCACAAATACAAGCTAAAAAAGAACTTAGAGAAATTTCTTTAGAAAAACAGCCAATTGATGAACAAATAAGCTCTTTGGAAACTACTCTTAAGGTTTTAGAGATGCGTATAGAAAAAAACATTGGTTATGGTTCTGATTTCTTAAGTCAAGAAGTAGAATTTTATAATATGAACAAAGCTTCTTTAGGAAGTGTAGATTTAAATAAATCAATGTCATTTGCGGATAAAAAAGAAAAAAGAAATTTTAAGGAAAACTATGAAATTTCAAAATATGTTGTAGAAACAGGAAATGATGTTAAAAAAATGGATGACCTAAGAGGTTCAATAAGAAACATTTTTGCGGATTATTCATTATTTATAATGCTTACAATAATAATTGTTGCAGGAACAATAGTAAGTTCTGAATTTGAAAAAGGAACAATTAAATTACTTTTAACAAAGCCATATAGCAGAACAAAAATATTGCTTTCAAAATATATAGTGGTGTTATCTACAATACTTTTATCTTTTGTTGCTGTTACAATTATACAATTTGTAGTTGGAGGTATTTTCTTTGGGTTTGATAGTTTAAATGTTCCAATTGTGGCATATGATTTTAATTTAGAAAAATTAATTGAAATTAATAATTTTAAATTTTTATTAATGCAAGCAATTGCAATTTTGCCAATGTTTATATTAATTGCAACTTTTGCTTTTGCGATAGGAGCAATTGCTTCAAATTCAGCTTTATCTATAACAATTTCATTATTACTATATATGGTTGGTTCAATATTAAATGCTATAGCATACTCATTTAATGTAAAAATTATGAAATTTTTATTCAGTGTTAATTGGGATTTTAACCAATATTTATTTGGAAGAATATCTGAATTAGAACATATAAATTTAATGTTTTCAACATTAATTTGTATTGCATATTTTTTATTATTCATGATACCTGCATTTATTGTATTCAAAAAGAAAAATATTAAAAATATATAATAAAGAAAAATATATAATAATAAAAATTCTTATATAATAGAGGTAAAATATAAAATTATTAGTCAAATAACAATTAATTAAGATATAAAGAAATATGTATAAGTGAAAAATAAAAAAATAACATAAAAGATTAGGAAGAAAAATTAATAAAAAAAAAAGGAGGGTGAAAATGTTGGATAATTTTATTAAATATGAAGAACTTAGAAAAAAATATAAAACCTTTATATATGAAAATTATAAAGTGATAAAAAATGCGGAAGAAATAATACTTGAATATCATTTTATAATTGAAGGATTAACTGAGTTCAGACCTAGAATTGTTATTCCAAAAAAACAGTATATTATTGAAGAGAACATAGAATTTTCTGATGTTTTTGCTTTCCATATTGGTATGGTGGAATTAATAAGTTATTGGAAAGCTACATGTTCTCCTAAAGTAATAATAAAATGTGGAAATCTTAATAATGAACAAAAAGAATGGTTTAAAAAGTTATATTATTATGGGTTAGGAGAATTATTTTTTACAAATGGTATTAAAAATACATATGGAGATTTCTTGACTTTTGAAGATTATAATGCAAACAAAACTAGAGAAAATATTAATGAAACCTTTGAAATTTCAAAAAATAATATGATAAATGGAGAAATTAAAACAAATCAATTAGAAGATATAAGTAAATTAATAAATCTAAAACAGAAGAATTTTGAAGGATATATTTTTCCTATTGGTGGCGGAAAAGATTCATGTGTAACTATAGAGATTTTAAAAGACCTAAAAACTAAAAATTATTGTTTAATAGTTAATCCAAAGTCTGTAACTCTTTCTTGTGCAGAAATTGCAGGCTATGGAGATAATGAAATAATTGTTGTAAATAGAAAAATAGACAAAAATCTTATTGACTTAAATAGTCAGGGATTTATAAATGGACATACTCCTTTTTCATCATTACTTGCTTTTATTACATATTATATGGCATTTTTAACAGGGAAAAAATATATTGCTTTATCAAATGAAGTAAGTAGTAATGAGTCAAATGTTTTGGGAGAAAAAATAAATCATCAATATTCTAAAAGTATAGAGTTTGAAAATGATTTTAGATTTTATATTAAAAAATATATTGAAACACCAATTGAGTATTTTAGTTTTTTAAGGCCTTTAAATGAATTGCAAATCGCTTCTATATTTTCGAGATTAGAGAAATATCATAATATTTTTAAGAGTTGTAATGTAGGAAGTAAAGAAAAAGAATGGAAATGGTGCTGTAATTGCCCTAAATGTATGTTTGTGTATATAATACTAAGTCCATTTTTATATAAAGAAAAACTTGTTAATATTTTCGGGGAAGATTTATTTGAGAAAAAAGAATTATTAAATACTTTTATAGAGCTTACAGGTAATGGAGAAACAAAACCATTTGAATGTGTTGGTACATTTGAGGAGGTTTGTTTTGCTATCACAAAATTAATTGTTGAACTAGAAAACAATGGTGAGAAATTACCATATATGTTAGAATACTACAAAATTAATTTCAAAATGTCAGATTTATCAAATAATATTCTTTCGTATTATAATACAGACAACAATTTAACAGACGAACAAAACGAAATACTTAGAAATAATTTAGAAAATTAATGTATAATTTATAAAAAAGATAGCGAGAATTAAATTTATAGTAAATAATTGATTATAAAATGATTTTCTTTTCAAAATATAAATTAATGTGAGAATTGAAATTTGGAGGAAAAATATGATTGAAAAATTAACCGAATATTTATCAAACAAAAAAGTATTAATATTAGGTTTTGGAATGGAAGGAATTTCTACATATAAATTTATTAGAAAAAATCTTGCAGAACAGAAAATATATATTGCTGATAAAAACGAAGAGGTTTTCGAAAAAAATAGTTTTATAAAAGAAGATCAAAATGTTGAATTAATATATGGAAATGATTATTTAGAAAGTCTTGAAAATTTTGATATTATAATGAAAACTCCAGGTTTGTCTTTTGCAAAAATTGATATAAGCAAATTTAAAGATAAAATTAAATCTCAAGTTGAGCTTCTTTTAGAGTTTTCTGATTCTACAACAATTGGTGTTACTGGTACAAAAGGAAAAAGTACAACTAGTAGTTTAATATATAAAATTATTGCAGACCAATCTAAAGATGTCCTATTACTTGGTAATATTGGGCTTCCTATTTTCGACTATTTGGAAGATATAAAAAAAGAAACCATTCTTGTATTAGAATTGTCTTCTCATCAGCTTGAATTTGTAAAATGCTCACCTAAAATTGCAATATTACTTAATATTTTTGAGGAACATTTAGATCATTATAAATCATATCAAAATTATATAGATGCAAAAATGAATATTTTTAAATTTCAAAAACAAAGTGACTATTTATTATATAATCCGGACAATAAATTGCTTAAAGAAAATGTAGAAAAAATATTAAATGGAATTGATAGAGTGGAATCCAATATTATTAAGATAAGCTTAGATAATATGGATAATAATAAGAACAACAATATTTATAAAATCAATAATAATATTTTATTTGATGGAAAAAATTTATATGATTCAACAAATGAAAGAAAAATATTAGGAAATCACAATCTCCACAATATTATGTTTGCATTAGGTGTAAGCGAAATATTAGGATTGGACTTAAATAAAACTATTCAAACTATTAATCATTTTGAACCATTGCCTCATAGAATGGAATTTGTTGGTAAATTTAATGATATTATATATTATAATGACTCAATAGCAACAATTCCAGAATCTGCAATAAGCACAATAACAACTTTAAAAGACATAAGTTCTCTTATTATAGGGGGTATGGATAGAGGAATTGATTATAGCAGTTTTATTGATTTTTTAAATAATAGCTCAATTAAAAATATTATTTGTTTACCTATTACAGGACATTTAATTGCAGATAAAATAAGTAATTCAGCCATTAATATTTATAAAATTAATACGATGGAAGAGGCGGTTGAAATAGCAAAGAACGTCACAGAAAAAAATAAAATTTGCCTTCTTTCTCCAGCTGCAGCTAGTTATGGATTTTATAAAAATTTTCAAGAAAGAGGAAATGAATTTAAAAGACTAGTTAAATAATTTTTTTATAAGTCAACACAAATTTTCTATAAAAATTCCGTAACAAAAAATAGAAAAATATAAAAAAGAAAAATAAAAAAATAAATATTAATTAAATTAAAATCAAATTATAAAAAATCAAATGATAAATAAATATTGATTAAAAAAAATTAATAATATAAAAAAGAAAAACATAAAAAAGAAAAACATAAAAAAACATAAAGGTATTGTAAAAAAATTGCATAGACTTTTATGTTTTTTATGATATAATAAAAAAAGATGTAATTATAATAATATTAAAAATATTATTAAGGAGGATTTTTATGTATAGAAAAACCTATTTAGAGGTTGATTGTGATAAATTAAAAAATAATATTAAGGATATAAAAAGTAATTATAATAACTATCAATATTATATTGGAGTTGTAAAGGCAAATGCATATGGACACGGAAATTTTGTTATAGAATCTCTTATTGAAGGAGGGATTAATTATTTAGCCGTATCCTCATTAGAGGAGGCAATTAATTTGCGAAAATACAATATAGAAGTACCTATACTTGTTCTTGAACCTGTAGATGTTGAGTATCTTGAGGTATGTGTAAAAAACAATATCACAGTAACTATTTCTAGTTTGAACTATTTTAAACTAGCTTGTAAGAAAAACTTCAAAAGAAAATTGAAATATCATATTAAAATTGATTCGGGTATGAGTCGATTGGGAATTCGCGATAGAGAAGAGCTTAACGAATTATTCAATTTGCAACAATCGGAACATGCTTCAAATAATTTTTTCTTAGAAGGTATTTACACTCATTTTGCAACAAGTGGAGTTTTTGATAAATATTGGGAAGAACAATTATTTAATTTTAAAGAAATAACAAAAGATATTGATTTGGGGAAAATACCTATTATTCATATGGGGCGTTCACAAACACTTGTAAACCATGAAAAAATATCGTTTTGTAATGGTATTCGTTTAGGGATTATTATGTATGGAATTGATTTAAAAATGAATTTAAATTATAAAGGAATTAAAGGTGTATTTAGAAAATTTAAAAATGATTATTATATTAAAAAGAATAATATTAGTTTAACAACAAAAACAAATAACATGAATATTTCTCCAGTAATAAAACTTTGTAGTGAAGTTATAGAGATTAGAAAAATAAAACCTAACAATTTTGTAAGTTATGGTGCTCTTTTTATTGCAAAAGAAAATGTTTATATAGCAACAATTCCTATAGGTTATGCTGATGGAGTTCCTAAAAGTTTAAAAAAGGTTGAAATAGAAGGAAATTTATTTGATATTGTTGGCGAAGTTTGTATGGACATGCTAATGGTAAAGGTTGATAATAGCGTAAAAATATATGATAAGGTTGTATTAATTGGTGGCGACTTACTTTCAATTAAATCAATTACAAGGCAAACGGGACTAAGCTCTTATTCAATATTTACAGGAATTACTACAAGAGTTCCAAGAATATATAAAAAAAATAATAATAGAACAGAGATTAGTTATTTTAGTTAAAAAATAATTGCAAATAACCCAAGGAGGAAATATTAATGAATAATAAAAAAGAAATCGAATTTGAAGTCCTAATTATAGGAACAGATGCAAACGCTTATTATTTGGCAAGATGCTTTCATGAAGAATATAATAGAAAGGCTTATTTAATTGGTAAAAGTCCTATGGCATATACAAAATATACAAATATTCTTAATCTGACATATAACGAAAAAATATGGACAGAACAAGGATTTTTAGATGCAATTGAGAAATTTAGACTTAATCATCCAGGAAAAAAAATATTACTTATAAGTTCTAATGAAACATATGCTGAATTTATTAGTAATAATAAAAACAAAATACATAGTCAATTTGTATATAATTACCCAAGTGTAGAAATAATAAAAACTTTAATTAATAAGGAGAATTTTTATAAAACATATGCTAACTCAATTCTAGATTTTCCGAAAACCTTTTATTACAACTGTTCTAAAGATTCTTTAAATCTAGTACCAGATGATTTTAATTTTCCAGTAATTGTAAAACCAAGCAATGTTGTGGAATATAATCATTTGAATTTTCCGGAAAAACATAAGATTTATAAAGTCGAAAATCAAGAAGCATTGCTAAAAACTGTTCTTACAATTAGCACTAATGGTTATAAAGATACATTAATATTACAAGAATTTATTCCAGGAGACGATAGTTATTTGTTTGATTCTGTTGTTTATTGTGGAAAAGATAAAAAGGTTAAACTTGTTTCATTTGCACAAATCGGTTTGCAAGAACATTCAAAATCTATGGTTGGTAATGCAGCTGTTTTGATAAATGGTTTTAATCAATATGGTGATAATTCTGAAATGATTAATACAATTAGAAAATTTATGGAAAGCATTGATTATCAAGGTTTTGCTGAGTTTGATATGAAATATGATTCAAGAGATAAAAAATATAAAGTTCTTGAAATTAATGCAAGACAAGGTCGTTGTAGTTACTATATAACTCCTCTTGGATATAATTTGGTTAGAGTTTTAGTTGATGATTTAATTTATAATAAACCAATGGATTATAAAGTTTTAGATAAAGAAGTTCTTCTTTCTTTTGTTCCTAAAGGGGTATTAAAAAAATATATTTCTAACAAGGTTTTTAAGAAAAAAGCTTTGTCTTTATGGGGACTTTTGGGAAAAAATGTTGTTAATCCTTTAAAATATAGAAAAGATAAATCTTTTGAAAGAAAGACATTATTGATTAGAAGGCACTTTGATTATTATAAAGAATATAAAAATAGCACTTGGAATTAATATATATAATAAAAAAAATCAAAAATGTAATAGTAGAATTATATTGCAAAAAATTATGGAATTAATCTATATTTTTATACAAATATCAGAATATAAGATATTAGAAAATTAAAATACAAATTTCAATACTTTGTATTAATTTATAAATATAATAAGCATAAGTGAGTGTTGATTATTTTATAAAAAAATATCTTAAATACATATAGACTGAAGTATTTAAAAAAACATAAAATGTATTTTTAGCTTATTTAAAAAAATAAGTAAGGATGTGTTTAATTGTATTTAAAGGAAGTAAAATAATGAAGAAAAAGACAAAAAAAAATCAGAATTTAGATAAGATGGGATCTTCGAACGAATTTAAAGATTTAAGCTTAAAAGAAAACTCGATTTTGAACAAAGTAGACTTTCCAAGTGATTTAAAAAAATTAAATTATAAGGAAAAGATATTTTTAGCTGAAGAAATAAGAAAATTAATAATAAAAACTGTTGCAAAAAATGGTGGACACTTGGCCTCTAATTTGGGTGTTACAGAACTAACAATTGCACTTCATAGTGTATATAATACTCCGAGTGATAAAATAATTTGGGATGTTGGGCATCAAACCTATGTACATAAAATTTTAACTGGCAGAAAAACCAAAATGGATTCACTTAGAAAATTGAATGGATTAGCTGGTTTCCCTAAAACTGAAGAATCTGAATATGATGTTTTTAATACAGGTCATAGTAGTACTTCAATCTCTGCTGCGCTAGGAATTGCAAGAGCTAGAGATATAAAAGGTGAGCAGAATAAAGTGATTGCAGTAATTGGTGATGGTGCATTAACAGGTGGAATGGCTCATGAAGCTTTAAATGATTTAGGGACAAGTAAAAGTAATGTTATTGTAATTTTAAATGATAATGAGATGAGCATTGAGAAAAATGTTGGTGGTGTAGCAGTTCTATTAAGTAAATTAAGAACAAAAAAATTCTATACTGCTACAAATGTGAGAATAAAAAATTTGACCTTAAAAATTCCGGTTTTTGGAAAATTTCTTGTTGATACTACAAGAAGAATAAAAAGCAGTATTAAACAAATTTTTATTTCGAAAATGTATTTTGAGGATATTGGTTTTACTTATTTAGGGCCTGTTGATGGTCATAATATTGAAGTTCTGGAAAATATTTTGAAAAAGGCAAATGATGTTCATGGTCCGGTTTTGTTGCATGTTATAACAAAAAAAGGAAAAGGATATGGTCCTGCTGAAGTAAATCCAGATAAATTTCACAGTACGCCAAGTTTCGACATTAGCACAGGGAAGAGTTTAAAGGAAAAGAAAAATGATTATTCAAAAGTATTTGGAGATAAGCTATGTGAATTAGCAAGAATAGATAAAAAAATTGTAGCAATTACAGCAGCTATGGCAGATGGAACTGGTTTGGAAAATTTTAAAAAAATTTTTCCAGATAGAATATTTGATGTGGGAATTGCGGAACAACATGCTTTGTGTTGTGCAGCTGGAATGGCAAAAAATGGTCTTAAACCAGTTGTTTCATTATATTCATCTTTTTACCAAAGAGCATATGATCAAATAATACATGATATTGCAATTCAAAATTTACCAGTAGTTATGTGTGTTGATAGGGCTGGTATTGTAGGAAACGATGGTGAAACACATCAAGGTTTAATGGATATGTCGATGTTTAATTTAGTACCGAATCTTACAATTATGGCTCCAAAAGACTTTGCAGAATTGGAAAAAATGATTGAATTTGCTATCGAATTAAATAAACCAGTTATTCTTAGATATCCAAGAGGTTCAGAGGGAACAATTAAATTTGATAATTTAGAGGAAATTAAATTTGCAAAAGCAGAAATTATAAAAAAGTTCCAAGATGATAATATTAAAGACAAGTCTCAGTTATTAAAGGCATTAAATGTAGATTTTGAAAATGATAATAAGAATGTTCAAAATAATGATGATATCATTGAAAATGAAAAAAATTTAAATGGAAATAATAATAAAATTTATGAAACTGACAAACAAATTTCTGAAACTGAAAAAATTACAATAATTGCAATTGGAAAAATGGTTGAAAAGGCAGTAAAACTATCAGAAAAAATGATTAATATAAATTCTGAAATAATTAATGCGAGATTTTTAAAACCAATAGATGAGGAAACTATAATTAATTCAATAAAAAAATCTAAAAATGTAGTAACAATTGAGGATGGAATTCTTAGAGGCGGATTGGCTACAACAATTTTAGAGTTAATTCAAAAAAATGATTTAAAAGATATCAATGTAAAAAATTATGGTTATAATGATGTTTTTGTTCAACATGGTTCTATTGAAGAATTGGAAAATTTGAATGGGATGAATTTTTAATAATTTTAAGAAAGGAAAAAACAAGTAGATAAATTTTTAAGATATGTCTAAAAAATAAAGAACAGTAAAGGAAGAAAGATGAATAAACAATTGATTTTAGATAAATATAAAAAATTTGATGATAGAATTTTAGTGGCAAGATTGTTTGATAAAATAGAAATCTGTATCAAAACAAATAAAATTGTTTGTTTAGATTTTTTAGATCCTTCAGAAATAGTCATATTAAAAAACGTTCTAAATTCAATAAAAATTAAAAATTATATATTTTTTGGTGGGACAGATGATTATCAGAGAGCTATTTTGATTGTTTACCCAGAAAAAATGGAAGATTTTTTTAAAAACGGAAATTTTGATTTTAATAGTGTTGTTAAAGTTATTAGAATAGTTCTACCTCAGCATGTACGAGGTACATACGACCACAAAATATATTTAGGCGGAATAATAAAACTTGGTGTGAAGAGAACGAAAATTGGAGATATACTAACAGATAATGAGGGAGCAGACATCATCGTTTGTTCCGATATTTGTGAGTTTTTATTAAGTAATTTAATTCAGTTGAAAAGGTTTAGCAAAGCAATAATTGAGGAAGTTGAACTTTCAAGTGTGAAAAAAGTTGTTCAAAAATTTGAAGAATTAAAAATAATTGTATCATCTTTAAGATTGGATAATGTAGTTGCTGAAATTGCAGGTAAATCAAGAAATAAAGCTAATGAAATTTTAAGTCAAGAGAGGGTTTTCGTAAATTATGAGAGCGAAACAAAACCAACAAAATTGATAAAAGAAAATGATACAATTACCATTAGAGGAAAAGGAAAATTCCTGATTGGAAACATCTTGGGAACAACTAAAAGTGGAAAAATTATTTTAAGCTTAAAAAGGTTTTTATAAAAAAGTTTTAGAAGTAAGAATTGATAATTTAGTGTGTTTAGAATGTAAATTCTAAATTATTATTGTGTGAAAAGTATTTACAAATGTAAGAATTTATAAGATAATTTATATATAAACAATATGGAGGATTTGAAATGGCAAAAATAATGGATGGAAAAGTTTTGGCACAGAAAATAAGATTAGAATTAAAAAAAGAAGTGGAAACTCTTAAAAAAAATGGTGTAAAACCTAAATTAGCTGTAATAATGGTTGGAGAAGATAAAGCCTCAAAAGTCTACGTTAAAAATAAGAGCAAGGCATGCGAGGAAATTGGTATAGAATTTGAAGAATTCTTGTTAAAAGAAAATACAAAAATAGAGGAATTATTAATCATTATAGAAAAACTAAATAACAGAAAAGACATACATGGTATATTATTGCAAAGTCCAATACCGAAAAGCTTAGATATAAATGAAGCTTTTAATAAAATTGATTACAGAAAAGATGTTGACGGTTTTAACCCTATAAATGTTGGTAAACTTGTAATAGGACAAGATTGTTTTATATCATGTACTCCATACGGAATAATTAAATTACTTGAAGAATATGATATTCAAATTGAAGGTAAAAATGCTGTAGTAATTGGAAGAAGTAATATAGTTGGTAAACCTGTTGCACAATGTTTAATGTCTAGAAATGCTACTGTAACAATTTGCCATTCTAAAACTAAAAATATAGAAGAAATTACAAGAAATGCGGATATTGTAATTGCAGCACTTGGTATCCCTAAATTTGTAACTGAAATCATGATAAAAAAAGGCGCTACAGTAATAGATGTCGGAATTAATAGAACAGATGATGGGAAACTTGTTGGAGATGTTGATTTTGAAAATGTTGAGCCAAAAGCAGAATATATAACTCCTGTCCCAGGAGGAGTAGGACCTATGACTATAGCTATGTTAATGTTTAACCTTGTAAAAGCAGCAAAAAAAAATAATAAATAAAAAACAAAAATTAAGGATAATAAATATATCAAATGATGGATTTATTATATAAAAATTTAATAATTGAAAAACAAAATATATAGTATTATAGATGTAAAAGCCTAACAATAGAAAGACAAAATATATAAACTTATAAAAAATTATAGATTTAATAATAGAAAGACAGAATATATAAACTTATAAAATTATAGATTTAATAATAGAAAGACAAAATATATAAACTTATAAATTTATAAGTTTAATAATGGAAAGACAAAATATATTATATTATAAATATAATGATTTAATAATATAAACTTTAGTATTTAAAAATCTAGTAAACAAACGTAGCAAAAAATGAAGAAAAAAGGGGGATTAAAAACCTCTTTTTTTAGAGCAAAAAAGTTGCTAAAAACAATTAAAATAAAATCGGATTATCTATTCTTAATGTGATAACACAAAGTTTATATAACTAAAATAATTAATTGACAGTAATATCAGAAACGAAAGGAATGAGTATGAAGGAAATAAGTATGAAGGAATATAGATATTGGATTTGGATAAAGTAATATCAGAAACGAAAGGAATGAGTATGAAGGAAATAAGTATGAAGGAAGATAGATATTGGATTTGGATTACGAGAATAAAAAATGTAAAAAAATCTACAATTAAGAAACTAATTAATAAATATAAAACACCAGAAAAAATATATAATTTGAAATATACAGACTTAATAGAAAATGAAATAAGTAAAATTGAAATAGAAGAATTACAGAATGAGGAATATAAAGCAAATATTGATAAATATATAGAATATATGCAAAAAAATGAAATAGAGATAATTTCAATTAATAATACTAGATATCCTCAAAAATTAAAAACACTATCAGATCCACCTTTAGTTATTTTTGCAAAAGGAAACATTAAGGTGCTTGAGAATAAAGGTATTGCAATTGTTGGATGCAGAGATGCAAGTATGTATGGAAAAACAGTTGCAGATAAAATATCATATAATTTAGCTAAAAGAAATATAAATATTATAAGTGGATTAGCTGTTGGTATAGATTCATATGCACATATAGGTGCTATAAAAAACAATGAAATATCTGGTAAAACTATTGCTGTAATTGGAAATGGATTAGATGATATTTATCCAAAAGAAAATAAAATATTGGCAGAAAAAATAATAGAAACTGGTGGTGTTATAATTTCAGAATATTTAATTGGAACAAAACCAGATAAAATGAATTTCCCAGCAAGAAACAGGATTATTAGTGCTCTCTCAGAAGGAGTCTTGGTTATTGAGGCTAAAGAAAAAAGTGGAACATTGATAACTGTAGATTTTGCATTAGAACAAGGAAAAGATGTTTTTGCAATTCCAGGGAATATTACTAGCTTTAATTCCTATGGAACTAATAAATTATTAAGAGAAGGTGCTATAATAATAACTGATATTACAGGAGAAGAAATATTAGAAACCATAGAAAGAAAAACAGTAAATGAGCAATGAACAGTGGTTTTATAGGAGAATAAATAACAGAACGTATTAGTAAGTAAAACATTAAATGTGCAATAAATTTTTGATTTTAAAAGAGAACAAATTTTAGACATTATACAAGTAAGTTACTTGTTGACTTAAATCTGTTAAATTTTTAAATATAATAAATGTTAGATCTTATAGATATAAAAACAGTAATTAAAATTAAAACTCAGTTATAAAAATTAATAGATATTTAAATGATGTATTCTTACAAGAAAAGTTGATGTAAAAAAGTAAGTGCGATTTAGTAATAAGTCTTAGAAGAAAATATAAAAAATTACTGAAAAGTATTTTATTTTTTTGAAATATGTAATATAATATAAATGTAGTTTTGGCTATATATAAGAATATTATAGCTAGAAAGGAAGAATAAAATGAATAACAAAAAAAACAAAAAAACAAGTACTAAAAAAACTACTAAAGGAAATACTAAAACTATAGAACAAAATAAGAATACAAAAAATTCTTTGATAGAGAAAAAAGGATCTAAATTTAATATAATTAAAGGATGGAAAAATATGGGTAAAATTCCAAAAATAATTATTTTTTTCATTCTATTTGTAATATTATTAATTATGATAGGAATTGGCATTTTTGCTGGAATTTTCTTTAGTGATAAGTTCGCAATAACAAAAGAAGATTTATTAATAAACTATGCTAATACAATAGTTTATGATAGTGAAGGAAATGTAATTGCTGAATTATCTGGTGATGAAAATAGAAAAATAATAACAATGTCAGAAATGTCAGAATATATTCCCAAGGCATTTGTTGCAATAGAAGATGAAAGATTTTATAAACATCAGGGTGTTGATATTAAGAGAACAGCAGCAGCATCTGTATCATATTTATTTAATGGAGGAAGCTCATCTTTTGGAGGAAGTACTATTACACAACAGCTAGTAAAAAATATTACTAATGAAAAAGAAGCTTCAGGAAAAGCTGGTATGGAAAGAAAAATAAAAGAAATGTCTAGAGCATACCAAATAGAAAAAATGATTTCAAAAGACCAAATACTAGAATTATATCTAAATTTAATTCCATTGGGTGCTTCAGGTAAGGATTTATGTGGTGTAGAAATAGCATCAAATTACTATTTTAATAAATCTGCAAAAGATTTAACAATAGCTGAAAGTTCATTTATAGCTGGTATAAATCATTCACCTAATAAATATAACCCTTTTAAAAACAATGATAATAAAGATATAATAAAATCAAGAACAAAAACGGTTTTATCAAAGATGCTTGAATTAAAATACATTAATAATGATCAATATAATGAAGCAGTTAAAAATGTTGATGATGGATTAGCATTTAAAGAAGGTGCTCTGCCATCTTCAAAAGTAACGTCTTATTATATTTCATCTGCTATTAATGAAATAGTTAATCAATTAGTAATAGAAAAAGAATGGTCAAAAGAATATGCTCAAAGTCGTGTATTTGGTGGAGGATATAAAATCTATACAAATCAAGTTACATCAATTCAAAATATAACAGAAAAAGAGTATTTAAATGAAAAATATATTTTACAATCAAAACTTGTAGAAGGCGCACATTCTCAATCAGCTATGGTAATTATAGATCATGCTACAGGTAAAGTTGTTGCTTGTATGGGTGGACTGGGAAGTGATGTTAATGCAGTTGGTATAAACAGAATTAACAGTCCACGTCAGCCAGGTTCTTCAATTAAACCATTAGGAGTTTACGGTGCGGGAATGTATTATGGCAATATTACTCCAGCAACGGTTTTTGATAATTCAAAAACAACTTTTGGTTCATCATATAGTCCAAATAATGCTAGTAGTCAAAGATCTGGTTTATGTAATGTTAGAGGTGCTATAGAAGTTTCTGCTAATATTGTAGCATGTAAGATTATGTCTGAAGTAGACCCAGATAAAGCTATAGATTTTATGAGAGAGTTAGGTATAACTTCGCTTGTAAAATCAAGTGAAAATGCACAAGTTAACGACTCTAACTTATCTTTAGCACTTGGAGGAATTAGTAAAGGTATATCAACTTTAGAAATGGCGACAGCGTATGCAACAATAGCAAATAAGGGTGTTTATAATTCGCCATCATTCTATACAAAAGTTATAGATGAAAAGGGGAATATAGTAATTGAATCAAAACAAACTTCAAAAAGAGTTATAAACGAAGATTTAGCATATATGATTAAAAATTTATTGCAAGAACCAGTTAATGGAAGTATGGGAACCGCAAGAAATTGCGCTATACCAGGATTTTTTGTTGGAGCTAAAACAGGTACAACAAATGATAACTATGATAGATGGTTATGTGGTATGACAGAATATTACACAGGTGCAACATGGTTTGGATTTGATAAAAACGAAAAGATTAATTATTCTGCTAACCCATCAGCATTAATATGGGCTTCAATTATGAAGCAAGTTCATACTGGATTACCAGCTAAAACTCTTCAAAAATCTTCTAATATTGTAACTGCAAAAATATGTAGAGATACTGGATGCCTAGCAGGAGATACATGTACTAACACTTATACTGAAGAATTTATTTCAGGTACTGTGCCAGCACAATGTCCTGGTCATGCAAAATATAAAATTTGTAATGAATCAGGTAAATTGGCGACAGAGTATTGTACTAATACACGTGAGGTAACACAAAAACCAATACCAGAAAAAGAAGCAAATGCAAAATGGTTTACTAATCCAGGAGATAAATATCTAATGATAACAGAAAAATGTCATATACACACTACAGCACCAATTGTTAAGGAAGAAATAAAGCCACAAGATTCTGATATTACAGTTCCAGATGTAGTTGGAAAAAAAGAAACTGATGCACGTGCTATATTAACAGGATTGGGTCTTAAAGCAGAAGTTATTCCAGTAAATGATAGTTCAAAAGAAAATGGAATAGTAACAAAACAAAGCGTTGGAGCAGGAGTAGTGGTTTCAAAAGGTGCTACTATAAAAATAACTGTAGTTAAAAAAATAACACCACCTGATGATACCAAACCATTACCAGAAAATGGAAATAGTGTTTAAATATTTTAATATAAATTTAAAAAAGCATAAGCTAAATTATTAGAAACTAAATCAAATAATAAGAAAATATTACAAAATAAAAATATATTACAAAATAAAAAAATTAAATAACAATAGTATAAAATAAATTATTAGAAATTTGAGTTAAAGTTGTTTTATTATTTATTTTAGTATGACTCTATAGAAGTTAATAATATAAAATATAGAAACCAATGCAATTATATTGCGAAAAATATATATCCTAGACAGTAAATAAAAAGAGTAAACTCTTCTGCCTAGGGTATTTATGTATAAAAGTTGTATAGCTATTTTAAGAAGGGGGACAACTGATGGGTTTAAGAGAAAAAAACAATGATGATAAGAACAATAAAGATAAAAATAAAAAAGATAAAAATAATGAAAATATATACAGAGAAAAGAATAAAAAAAATAATAATGAAATAATGAATAAGGAAAAACCAGGTAAAAGGATTAAAAATAAAGATAGTAAAAACAAAGAAAAAAGAAATAAAGCAAAAAATAAAAATAGCAAGGTTAAATTCCCAAGCTCAATTATTTTAATAATTAGCATTTTAATATCTATATTATTAGGATATATATTATATCAACAAGAAAATAAAATAAATAATGAATCAGAAATGTCTTATACAGAATTAATAACCAAAATTGAAGAAAATAATGTAGAAAAAGTTGAACTTACTGTAGATAGCACAAATGCTACTGTGAAAATCAAGGATGACGAAAAAGATAAAAAAGTTAGTTTGCCAGACACTTCAGCATTTATGGAATTAATACAAATAAAAATTCAAAATGGAAATAGTATAGAATTAATCCAAAAAGAAAATAGTATTATAATAAAAACTCTTAAAACATTAATAACATTTTTACCAACATTAATATTAATTTCACTAATATTTTACTTAGTAAAAATGCAAGGATTTGGTGGAAAAGGTAAAATATTTGATGCAGAAACACAAGAAACAATTACTAAATTTGATGATGTTGCAGGATTAGATGAAGAAAAACAAGAAATGATTGAAATTGTAAACTTCTTAAAAAAACCCGAAAAGTTTCATGAAATGGGTGCAAAAGTTCCAAGAGGAGTTTTACTTTGTGGTAATCCTGGAACAGGAAAAACTCTTATAGCAAAAGCTATAGCTGGAGAAGCTGATGTTCCATTTATTTCTATGAGTGGTTCTGAATTTATAGAAATGTTCGCAGGACTTGGAGCTTCAAGAGTTAGAAGTTTATTTGAAAAAGCAAGAAAAATAGCACCATGTATTATTTTCATAGATGAAATAGATGCAATAGGTTCGAGAAGAACAAGTTCAAGTGGTGCTGAAACTGAAAACAACCAAACATTAAATCAATTATTAGTTGAAATGGACGGTTTTGATACAGAAGAAACAATAATAGTATTAGCAGCAACTAATAGACCAGAAATGCTAGATAAGGCATTATTAAGACCAGGAAGATTTGATAGACAAATTACAATTGCACTTCCAGATTTAAATGGTAGAGAAGCAATTTTAAATATTCATGCTAAAGGAAAGAAATTTTCTGAGGACGTTAATTTAAGAAGCATAGCAGAAGATACAGCTGGATTTACTGGAGCAGAATTAGCTAATATATTAAATGAATCAGCTATTATTGCGACAATAAAAGAACAACAATTTATTACAAACCAAGATATAGAAGATGCAGTAAAAAAAGTAACTGTAGGAATCGAAAAAACAAGCAGAGTTGTATCAGATAAAGATAAAAAATTAACAGCGTTTCATGAAGCAGGACATGCAGTTGTAAGTAGTTTTTTAGAAACACAAAAAGACATAAAAGAAGTATCTATAATACCAAGAGGTGTTGCAGGTGGATATACAATGTATAAAACCAATGAAGATAAATTCTATATTTCAAAAACTGAAATGGAAGAAAAATTAATTGCATTACTAGGGGGTAGAGTTGCTGAAAAACTAGCTTTAAACGATATTTCTACAGGTGCAAGTAATGATATTGAAGTTGCTACAGCAATTGCAAAAGATATGGTTACTAAGTATGGGATGAGTGAAAAAATAGGACCAGTTTCTATTGATCTGGAAAAAGATCCTTACCAAATGCAATTATTTGGAGATGATTTTGGAGATAGAATTGGAGAAGAAGTTAAATTTATTTTAGATAAAGCATATAGAAATGCGCAAACAATTTTAGTAGGCAATATGGATAAATTAACTAATGTAGCAAAAGTTTTATTACAAAAAGAAGTTATTTCAGCAAGCGAATTTGAACAAATAATGTCTTTTGAAGGATAATAATATAAAGAGTTAAATTGTAAAAGTTAAATATATTTAGAAAAACTATCTTCTAGTTACTGATTAAAAGTTAAAAAATCTAAATAATTATAAAAGTTATGTAAAACTATTGAACATTGTTTAAAAAAATGATAAAATATAAGCATTAATAATAAAAACGAAGTAAAGGACAACACAAATAAAGTAAAACTTAGTAGAGAGCTAGAGATGGTGGAATTCTAGCAAGAAAATAATTTATTTGTTATCACCTTTAGGTTGCATATTAGAAATAATAGTAAAATATGCCGTACTCTTGCGTTAAAAGAAAATGAGAGAAAAAGATTTAAATATTAATTTTATGAAAACTGAATTATATAATAAAACTTTTTAACTTAGGTGGTACCGCGGAATAAAACCATTTCGTCCTAGTATGTATTTATATAATATACACATGGATGGAATGGTTTTTTATTTATATGAAATAAGGGGAGGAAAAAATATGTGCGAAAATTGTGAATCAAAAAAAGATTATGGAGCAACACTTAATCTACCAAAAACAGAATTTCCAATGAGGGGAAATTTACCAGAAAATGAACCGAAAATATTCGAAGAGATATATAATAAGAATCTATATGAAAAAATGTTAAAGAAAAATGAAGGAAAAACACCATTTGTATTACATGATGGACCACCATATGCAAATGGAGAAATCCATATGGGACATGCTTTAAATAAAACATTAAAGGATACAGTTGTAAGATATAAAAATTTAAAAGGATTTTATACCCCATTTGTTCCAGGTTTTGATACTCATGGAATGCCAACAGAAAAAAAGGCAATAGAAAAGCTAGGATTAAATAGAGATCAAATCCCAGTTAATCAATTCAGAGATACATGTAAAGAATTTACAGAAAAATATAAAGACACTCAAATAAGTGGATTTAGACGTCTTGGAGTTTTAGCAGATTGGGAAAATCCATATATTACATATCAACCACAAATGGAAGCAAAACAAATCTGGGTATTTGGCGAAATGTATAAAAAAGGATATATATACAGAGGTTTAAAACCAGTGTATTGGTGTACTGATTGCGAAACAGCGTTAGCTGAAGCAGAAATTGAATATAAGGATGTTAATTCTCATACAGCTTATGTAAAATTTCCAGTTATAGATTCTAAAGGATTATTTGATGAAAGAGAATCATTTATTGTTATATGGACAACAACACCTTGGACTCTTCCAGGAAATATGGGTATTACAATAGGTTCAGAATTTAAATATAGTCTAGTAGATGTTCAAGGAGAAAAATTAATTATTGCAACAGAATTGGTAGAAAAAGTAATGTCTTTAGCAAAAATAGAAACATATCAAACAATTAAAGAATTTGAAGGTAAAGAACTTGAAGGCGTAATGTGTAAACATCCATTCTTACCAAGAGAATCTAAGGTTGTACTAGGCAGTACTGACACTATTGATGTTGAATTAACAACAGGAACAGGAGCTGTTCATACTGCACCAGGATATGGAAAAGAAGATTATCTTTGTGGATTAAAAAACAAGTTAGACGTAGTTGTTACTGTAGATAGCAAAGGGCATCAAACTGAAGAGGCTGGACCTTTTGCAGGAATGTATTATTCTAAATCTGATAAAGAAATTATAAAATCGCTAGATGAAAACAATTTATTATTAGTATCTCAAGATATAATGCACTCTTATCCTCATTGTTGGAGATGTAAAAAGCCAGTAATATATAGAGCGACAAGTCAATGGTTTGCATCTGTTGATGGATTTAGAAAAGAGTCTCTTGAAGCTATAAAAAATGTTAAATGGTACCCAAGTTGGGGAGAAGAAAGAATCACCAAAATGATAGAAGAAAGAAATGATTGGTGTATTTCTCGTCAAAGAACATGGGGGGTTCCAATTCCAATTTATTATTGCAATGATTGTGAAAAAGAATATGTAACAAATGAAAGCTTAGAAAAAATTCAAAAAATATTTAAAGAAAAAGGTTCAAATGCATGGTATGATTTAGATGAAAAAGATTTATTACCTGAAAATGCAAAATGTGATTGTGGATCAACAGAATTCGTTAAAGAAACAGACATAATGGATGTATGGTTTGATTCAGGGTCAACACATGGATCAGTTTTAGCTGAAAGAGGACTTCCAGATGCAGATATGTATCTAGAAGGAAGCGATCAATATAGAGGTTGGTTTCAATCTTCATTATTAACATCTATTGCTTCAAAAGGGAAAACACCATTTAGAGAAGTTTTAACACATGGTTATGTAGTAGATGGTCAATGTAAAAAAATGTCTAAAAGCCTAGGAAATGGAATAGATCCAAATCTAGTTATGAATGAATCAGGTGCAGATATATTAAGACTTTGGGTTTTGTCATCAGACTATACATCAGATGTTAGTATTTCAAAAGATATAATGAAACAAGTTCAAGAAGTTTACAGAAAAATACGTAATACTGCAAGATTTATTCTTGGTAATATAGATGGATTTAATGTTAATGAACAAATTAGTTATGAGGAACTAGAAGAAATAGACAAATGGGCACTAATGAGACTTAATAAACTAATTAAGGATTGCACAAATGCATATGATTCATATGAATTTAATAAAGCATATCAAGCAATAAATACATTCTGTGTTGTTGATATGAGTAATTTCTATTTAGATATAATTAAGGATAGATTATATACTGCAAAACCTAATTCAAAACAAAGAAAATCAGCTCAAACTGCTATGTATAAAATATTATCAGCCTTAGTTAGAATTTTAGCTCCAATAACATGTTACACAGCTGAAGAAATATGGAAATTTATGCCACATACAAAAAATGAAAATACTGAAAGTGTAATGCTTTCAAATTATCCTGAAATAGAAGAAAAATATAATAATAAAGAATTAGAAGCTAAGTGGGATAAGATACTAAAAATTAAAGAAGCAGTTTCAAAAAAACTTGAAGAAGCTAGAGCAGAAAAAATAATTGGCCACTCTTTAAATGCTAAAGTCATTTTAAATGCAGAAGGAATAGAATATGAATTCCTAAATTCTAATAAAGAATTACTAATGGCAGTTTTTATAGTTTCAGGACTAGAAATAGAAAATGGAAAATCTGATGTTACTGTTAAAATAGCAGATGGTCAAAAATGTGAGAGATGCTGGATGTATTCGACTACAGTTGGGCAAAACAGTAACCATCCAACAATTTGCGAAAGATGTATTTCTGAATTAGAATAAAAAAATTACTTGTTAATATTATTATAATTATTATTTCAATTTAAAAAACAAATACAATAATAAGTATTAATTCAAAAGAAATTAATGAGTTATATATATAAATATGGAGGTGGAGAATAAATGAAAACACTAATAGTAGGAGGAGTTGCAGGAGGTGCAACTACAGCAGCCAGATTGAGAAGATTAGATGAAACAGCTGAAATAGTAATATTTGAAAAAGGAAATTATATATCATTTGCAAACTGCGGGTTACCTTATTTTATAGGAGATGTTATTAAACAGAAAAAAGATTTGGTGCTTCACACTCCGGGATCGTTTAAAAACAGATTTAATATAGATGTAAGATTAAGACAAGAAGTAATAGATATAGATAGAGAAAATAAAATTGTTACAATTAAAGATCTTGAATCAGGAGAACAATATATAGAAAATTATGATAGTTTAGTATTGTCACCTGGAGCGGAACCTATTAATCCATTTGCTTTTATAAAAAGTGAAAAAATAAAAACAATTAGAACAATAGATGATTCTGTATTTATAAAAAAATATATACAAGAAAATAATCCTAAAAGTATTGCTATAATTGGTGGAGGCTATATTGGAGTTGAGATGGCGGAAAATCTGAGAGAATATGAAAATATTGAAATTTCTATTATACAAAAAACCTCTCATGCAATACCGCCAATAGATATTGATATTGCAAAGTTTGTTCATGAAGAAATTATAAATAATAATATAAAATTATATTTAAATGAAGAAGTAAAAGATATTAAGCAAAAAAATGATATGCTTGAAGTAGTATTAAACAATAAAATAATTGAAACAGATTTTGTAATAGTAAGTATAGGAGTTGTACCAGATACTAAACTAGCAAAAAAAGCAGGATTACTTACGAATTCAAAAGGTAGTATTATTGTAAATGAATATATGAAAACTAGTGATGAAAGTATATATGCATTAGGAGATGCTATTCAGGTTAATAATTTTGTAACTGATATGCCTGCATATATACCTTTAGCGGGGCCAGCAAATAAACAGGCACGAGTTGTTGCAAATAATATCTGTGGAAGAAGGGGAACATTTAAAGGAACTGTGGGAAGCAGTATTTTAAAAATATTTGAATATAATCTTGGTATAACTGGAATAAGTGAGGAAATTTGCATATTAAATAATATAGAATATAAAACATCAATTATTTCTCCATATTCACATGCAACATACTATCCGGGTGCTACTCAACTTACAATTAAAGCCATATATCAACCCAAAACAGGAAAAATATTAGGAGCACAAGTTTGGGGTAAAGATGGGGTAGATAAAATAACAGATATAATCGCAACAGCAATTAGAATGAAAATGACAGCATTTGATTTAGAAGAGTTAGAATTATGTTATGCACCTCCTTTTTCCTCAGCAAAAAGTCCAGTAAATATACTTGGGAATTCAATAGTAAATGAAATAGATGAATTAGTACAAAATATTAGCTGGAGTGAATTAGAAAAGTTGGAAAATCCTTATATTTTAGATGTTAGAACTGAGTATGAATACAGTTATGGACATATTAAGGGCTCAATAAATATTCCAGTTGATGAATTAAGGGAAAATTTACAAATATTAGATAAAAATAAGGAGATTTATGTGCACTGCCAAACAGGATTAAGAAGCTACTTAGCATGCAGGATATTAAATCAACACGGTTTTAATTCAAAAAATATAGTTGGTGGATTTATTATGAAATAAAATAATCTAAGTTTTATAAATATTTTTAAGAGGATGGTTTAATGGAAAATGTTTTAAAAAACTTTAAAATAAGAGAAATGGTGCATTGAAATAATAGTAGTATAGGAGAAAAAAAGCATTGAAATTTTGGTGATATAGGAAAAAATGCATTGAAATAATATTAATATAGGAGAAAAAAAGCATTGAAATTTTGGTGATATAGGAAAAAATGCATTGAAATAATAGTAATATAGGAGAAAAAATGAAAGTATCAGATTTTAATTATAATTTACCAGAAGAATTGATTGCTCAAACCCCATTGGAAATTAGAGACGAATCAAGGTTAATGGTATTAGATAAAGAAAAAAATGTAATAGAACATAAAAAATTCAAAGATATTTTAGAGTATCTTCAACCTGGTGATTGCTTGGTAAGAAACAATACAAAAGTATTGCCTGCAAGATTATATGGTTTAAAAGAAGAAACAGGAGCAAATATTGAATTTCTATTATTAAATAGAATTGAAAATGACATATGGGAAGTTATGGTAAGACCAGGAAGAAAACTTAAAACTGGAACTAGAGTAATATTTGGTGAAGGGTTATTAAAAGCTGAAATACTTGACTATTTGGAAGATGGAAGTAGAAAAGTAAGATTTGAGTATAAAGGTATTTTTAATGAAATATTAGATCAAATTGGATTAATGCCGCTTCCACCATATATAAAAGAAAGATTAAAAGAAAAGAATAGATATCAAACAATATATGCAAAACATGAAGGTTCTGCAGCAGCTCCAACAGCAGGATTACATTTTACAGATGAATTGATTGAAGAGATTCAAGCAAAAGGAGTAAAAATAGCAAATGTAACTCTTCATGTTGGAATAGGTACTTTTAGACCGGTAAAGGTTGAAACAATTCAAGAGCATAATATGCATTCAGAGCAGTATTATATAAAAAATGAAGATGCAGAAATTATAAATTTCACAAAGAAAAATGGAGGAAAAATAATTTCTGTAGGAACAACTTCAACAAGAGTATTAGAATCTGTTGCGGATGAAAATGGATTGGTTAAAGAAGCAGAAGGAGATACTAATATTTTTATATATCCAGGATATAAGTTTAAATGTGTAGATTCACTTATAACAAATTTTCATCTTCCAGAATCAACTTTAATAATGCTTGTTTCAGCTCTTGCTGGAAAGGAATTTGTTCTTGATGCATACAAAAAAGCAGTAGAAGAAAAATACAGATTTTTTAGTTTTGGAGATGCTATGTTTATTAAATAAAATTATATGGAAATCAATAGTATATTTAGATTTTTGATAATATGAAAATCAATAGTGTATATAGATTTTTATTAGTAATGAATATTTTAGAATCAATATAATATTAAAAAGTTTAAAAACTATAAAGGAGAAAATAATGAAAAAACCAGCAATTACATATGAATTATTACATGTGTGTAAGCAATCAGGTGCAAGAAGAGGAATAATACATACGCCTCATGGTGATATTCAAACACCAGTATTTATGCCAGTTGGAACACAGGCGACAGTAAAATCTATGACTCCAGAGGAATTAAAAGAAATAGTTAAAGCTGAGATTATTTTATCAAATACTTATCATCTATACTTAAGGCCAGGTAGTAAATTAGTTAAAGAAGCTGGCGGATTACATGAATTTATGAAATGGGACAGACCCATTTTGACGGATAGTGGTGGGTTTCAAGTATTTAGTTTAGGTAAATTAAGAAAAATTTCAGAAGAAGGCGTGGAGTTTAAATCTCATCTTGATGGAAGTAAACACTTCTTTTCACCAGAAAGTGTAATGGAAATTGAACAGGATTTAGGTGCAGATATAATAATGGCATTTGATGAATGTGTAGGTTATCCTGCTACATATGAGTATACAAAACAATCTATGGAAAGAACAACTAGATGGGCAAAACGCTGCAAAGATTCTCATAAAAATACTGAGAATCAATCTTTATTTGGTATAATTCAAGGAGGATTTTATAAAGATTTAAGAGAACAAAGTGCAAAAGAACTAATTGAGTTGGATTTGCCAGGGTATGCAATTGGTGGAATTAGTGTTGGTGAACCAAAATCTGAATTTATAGATATATTGCATCATACAGCACCATTTTTACCAGAAAACAAGCCTAGATACCTTATGGGAGTTGGAACTCCAGATTATCTTATAGAAGCTGCTATTGCAGGTATAGATATGTGTGATTGTGTTTTACCTACTAGAATTGCAAGAAATGGAACAGCTATGACATGGAATGGAAAAGTTGTTGTAAGAAATGCAACATATGAAAAGGATTTTACTCCATTAGATTCTGAATGTGATTGTTATACTTGTAGAAATTATACAAAAGCCTATATAAGGCACCTTATAAAGACTAATGAAATATTGGGAATAAGATTATTATCAATTCATAACCTAAGGTTCTTGACTAAATTAATGGAAAGAGTTAGAATAGAAATAGAAAATGATAATTTATTAACATTTAAAGAAGAATTTTATAAGAAGTATGGTTATGATTCTTAGTGTTTATAAATTTCAAGTATAAAATACAAAAGAAAATAAGGGAGGAATAGAATGAATCTTATAAGAGATAATTATAATGAAAAAAAGCAAAATAATAGTCTTATAACTATGATAATAGTGATAATGATAATATTAGCTGTTGTTGCAGGTTTATTAGTAGCATTAGTAAGTTCTTTAAATAGTAAAAGATTTAAATTTTACGTAGATAAAACGCCTAAAAATGTTTCGGAACAAGTTTTTACAGAAATTGATGGGGTTAGGTATGTGAATGTAAAAACAATTTCAGATTTAGTTGGTTATGAATATAATAATGGAGAATATAATAATCCATATCAAGAAGATAAATCTAAGTGTTATGTTAAATCTGATAATGAAATTGCATCATTTATTGCTGGAAGTAATAGAATGTATAAGGTTGTTCTTGATGATGAGAATATTGATATTAATAAAACAGATTCAACAGGAAATACAACTACCAAAACAACTCAATCAACTCAAACATCTCAAAGTACTACTACAACAAAAACTACTACAACACCAAGCACTTCACAGGATACAACGACAGTGGCAAATAAAACAGATGCTAATAATGTTGAGTATTATGAATTATCTAATGAAGTAAAAATGATTAATGGAGAAATATATGCTTCAGAACAAGCAATAAGAATTGGATTTAATATTTATTTCAAATATGATAAAGAAGTAAATACTGTAAATATTAGTACAATTCCATTTTTAGTACAGTCATATTCAAAATTTGAAGGAGCAGTATTAGATGATAAGTGCGTATTCAGTAATAAAAAACTATTATTATATGATATGATATTAGTAAAAAATACAAAGGATGAATATGGTGTTAAAAAAATATCATCAGGAGAAGCTATTTTAGGTACAAAATATGCTGCTATAAAATTTATTGAAAGTAGTATGAATTTTATTGTTACTACACAAAACGGGAAGCAAGGTATTTCATCTATGTCTCAAACAAAAATTGCACCACAATATGATGAATTAAAACAATTAGATAAAGATTTAGATTTGTATCTTGTAAGAAATGAAAATAAATATGGTGTAATAAATGGTGAAGATCAGGTTGTAGTATATATTGAATACGATCAAATTGGTATAAATGCAACAGATTTTGTAAATAATAATATAGAAAATAAATATGTTTTATATGATAAATATATTCCAGCAAAAAGAGATGGCAAATGGGGATTATTGAGTATAGGTGGAAAAATCTCTTTACCAATAGAATATGACTCATTAGGATGTATTGTAGGACCTTCTATAACAAAATCTGAAAATAATTTATTATTAATTCCTGATTTACAAGGAATAGTTGTTTCAAAAGGTGGTTTATACGGATTAATGACACCTAATGGTTCTAAGCTCGTTCCTACATCATTAACAGAAATATATAAAGTTACAAATTCAGGTATAAATACTTATTATATGACATATAATGAACAAAAAATTGATGTTGTTGAATGGGTAAAAGCCAAAACAAATGAAACAACCAATAAAACAGAAAATACTGCAACAGATAGTACTACAAATCAAGTTCCTACAGCATCAACCACTCCAGTAACTCAAACCCCAGGAACTACTATTGCTGATACAAATTCAAACAATGCTTCAAATCCAGTATCTAATACAAATCCAGATACTCAAACATCAAGTTCTGCTATAAATATAGATGCTATAATTAATGAATAAACAAAGTAATAGTGTTAAAAATGAATAATTACATATATAAAAAAGATAAAAGTAGTACTAGAATAAACAAAGCAATAGCATTAAAAAATGAATCAAAAAAATTTATGGTTAAAAACAATTAACAATATTATTAATTTTTGATTATAATATATAATTTAAATAATAGTTATAAGTTTAGCAATTTACAGTTTAGGTTAATAATTAACAATATAAGATTATTATAAATTTAAGGAGGAACAAAAGTGAAAAAGAACACAATTAAAACAATACTAATTATCTCAATCATAGTTTTATTAGGATTAGTTTCATTTGGAGGGGTTTACCAAAAAAGTCTAAATTCTATGAAAAATGTAGTTAAAGATTACAATTATGGAATGGATTTTGGAAAAACTTTACTAATTGGATTAAAAATTGAGGAAAAAGATGAAAGTTCTAAAGAAACAAATGAGCAAAATACAGAGGCAACAGCAAATTCTGAAACAGAGAAAACAGATGAAACTGCCGGTAAAACAGATACAACAGAACCAATCGAAAATAAAGAAAATGCAGAAAAAAAACCAATTGTTAGAAATGATATTGAATCTGCTAAGAAAAAAATTGAAAATAGACTTGAAGCTCTAGGAGTTGAAGAATTCTACATAAGGGCAAATTATACTGATGGAAGTATGATAATAGAATTACCTGAAAAAACCGATTCTAAATTTATATCAGATATAACTGCTGTTGGAAATTTCTCAATAGTAGATAGTGATGGAAATTTTGTTGGTGGTTCTGAGAATATTAAAGAAGTAAAATATGTACTAGATAGAACATCTTATGCAATTCCTTGTGTTAAAATAGAATTAGTTTTCAAATCTGATTTTGTTAAAAATCTAGTTAATAATCAAACATCTTATGTTTCTGTTATTGATGATCAAGGAACTGTAACAGATAAAAAATTAGAATTAAAAATTGATGAGTCAAAAATCTACACAGATACAGCAGTAAAGATGATTGATGATATAAAATTAAGTAATACACTAACATTATTTTTAGGACAATCAGGTTCTACAGAGGAAGAATTAAAAGAGTATTACAATAGTGCTGCTATACTTTCAACAATGATTCAAGATGGCAAAATGCCAGTTACTTACAAAATTGATTCAAGTGATATAGTAAAATCAAATCTTGATATTAGTTCAGTAGTAATTGTTGGAATTATAATACTAGGAATTGCTACTATTTGGGCAATATTTAAATATAAATCAAAAGGTGTTTTTGCAATATTATCGTTAATTGGATATATCGCTTTAATGTTATTGTTAATTAGATATACAAATATTATAATTGCTTTTGAAGGTGTTTTTGCATTAGGAATTATTTTTGGTATTGCATATGTTTTCAATTTAAAATTTATTGCGAATTCTGAAAAAACAAAAGAGAAAATGATTAAAATCTATAGTAAAACCTTAATGCAATTTATTAATGTGTTTGTAGTTGGATTTATAATTTCATTAGTATTTTCAATACAATCATGGGTGCCAATTAAAAGTTTTGGTACAATTATGTTCTGGGGAATAATTATTATGATAGCATATAATTATCTAATAACAAAAAATTTGATTGAAAGTACAAGAAATAAGAAATAACTTAAGATTCAGATTGTTGTTCAAACCAAAAAATATATTAAACATTATTAAATATGAAAGAGGTAAAATATATGAAAAAGAAAATATGTGTATTTGTTGCTTTAATTATAATTCTTGGAACAGTACTAACATTAACAGTTGGATTAAATGTCAGTTTAGATTATTCGGCTCATACAATGGTTAAAGTTGATTTGGGAAAAGAATTTAGAATATCTGATGTGCAATCAATAACTAAACAAGTATTACCTAAAAATTCTGTTCAAATTCAAAAAGCATCAAATTTTGAGGATAGTATTATTATTAAGACTAATGGAATATCAGATGAACAAAAAAGTTTATTAACTCAAAAAATTAATGAGAAGTTTGGTACTGATATTTCTGTAGATAAACTAGTTGTGGAAATTGTTCCAAATACTAGATTAAGAGATGTTATTTCTCCTTATATTGTTCCTGTAATTAGTGTTACATTAGTAATTCTTGCTTATATGGGAATTAAGTTTAGAAAACAAAATGCATTTAGTATAATATTACAAACAGGAATTTTGGTTGCTGTTTCTGAATGGCTATTCCTTGCTGTTCTTGCTATTACAAGATATCCAATTAATAGAGTGGTTATTCCAGCAGGATTAATGATCTATTTGGGTGTATTACTTACATTAAATTATATTTATGAAAAAAATAATATAATTGAAGAAAATAATATAAAATAAAAATATAGAAAATACAAAAAATTATAAAATAAATAAGATACTAAATATAAAACTGCAAAAAATAATATAAAAATAAATTAATTCTAAGGAATATCAAATTAATTAAAAAATTGTATATATTTTGCAAAAAAAAACTAAAAGAATTAGAGGATATAAATTATAGAACATTAAATAATTATATTGAATAAACTAACTATAATAGGAAAAGTATAACTACTTTTTCAATTATAGTTTTTTGTTTAGATAAATAAGTAATTATATGATTTTTATAAATCTATTAAAAATCATATCAGAAGTACAAAAAGATATTTATGCTTTTTATAAAAAAATTAAAAAATATTTATCTTAGATTTTGTATGATTTGGGTGATTTGTTTAAGGAAGAAAAGTTAGTATATTATTTTTATAGTTCTATTTATAAAAATATTAAAAATATTTATCTTAGGTTTTGTATGAGTTGGGGGAGTGGAAAATTGTATTTTATTAAATTTTTAAATTTTAAGAGATTCGAGAAAAGTTTGGATGATATAAATTATAATGAATTATTAAATTTAATGAGAGAAACACAAGTAATTTTGATAGATGTAAGAAGTAAACAAGAATATTTAGAAAATCATTTATCAGGTTCTAAAAATATACCTGTATACGAATTAGAAAAAGAAATAAAAAAAAATAATATTGATAAATCTAAAACTATAGTGGTTTATTGTCAATATGGTGTGCGTAGCAGAAAAGCAGTTGGAATTTTAAAAAGGCTAGGTTTTAAAAAAGTATATAGTCTTATTTATAATGGTTAATAAAAAAATTAAGACATTGATTATATTTATCAATGTCTTAAAATAAAATAAATTTTTCTTTGGATTCCAATTCAAGTAGCATAAGTTATCGATTTGTTGTCCTAAATTAAAATAATCATAATTCTCTTTAAATCTAAGTATCTATAATTAAAGTAATTATAAGTCTCTTCCAATTTTAGTGTCATTATATTTATCAACAAAATAAAGTGGTCGTCCTTTTGTTTCATAGAATGCACGGCCTAAATATTCTCCAATAACACCAAGTACTATTAACTGAATACCACCTAAAAATAGTATTACAACCATTGTAGAAGCATAACCTGGTACGTCAACACCTAGTAAAATTGTTTTGATTATTATATAAATCATATATATAAAACCAATTCCAGAAATTATTAAGCCAAGTATTGCTGACCATCTTAGTGGTGCAGTAGTAAATGAAGTTATTCCATCAATTGATAAATCAATTAATTTTTTATAATTCCATTTAGTACTTCCTGCTGCACGAGGGTCTCTATCATATAAAATTTCCTTTTTATTAAATCCAATCCAACTAAATAGACCTTTTGTATAGCGTTGAGACTCTCTAATAGATTTTAATGCATCAACACATCTTCTGTCCAATAATCTAAAATCGCCGGTATCTTTTTGTATTTCAATTTTTGTAACATTTTGTAAAGTTTTGTAATACATTTTAGATGTGAATTTCTTAAACCAAGTTTCTCCACTACGAGTTTTTCTTTTTGCATAAACGTCATCATAGCCTTGTTCCCAATATTTAATCATTTCTGGGATTAGTTCTGGTGGATCTTGTAAATCAGCATCTATTATTATTACAGCATTTCCTTTTGAAAAATCAAGACCAGCAATCATTGCTGTTTCTTTTCCAAAATTTCTAGATAAGTTTAAATAGCAAATTCTGTTGTCTTTTTTTCTTAAATCTTCCATTATTGATAAGGTTTTATCTTTGCTACCATCATTTATTAAAAGAATTTCGAAATCATATTTTGTATTTGAATCAATTATCTTTTTTAATCTTTCATATAGCATATGCAAAACTTCTTGCTCATTATATGCTGGTACAAGTATTGTTATTAGTTTTTTTTCATTTTCTGGCATATCTAACCTCCTATAATTATTACTGAGGAAATTGTATCATAATAAAGAAAAAAAGTAAATCATTTAGATATTGTAATTAAAATTGTGATAAAAGTTATGAGTATTTGTTTATAATTATATTTGAGAATAGTTTGAATTTGTTTGTAGAAAAGTATATATCAGATAAAGGCATTGTGATAAATTGTGTTTCCAGATAGCCTAAAATGTTAGTGCTATTTGTTTTTATGCAAAATGACTTCATCTAAAATCTCCTTATTCATTCTTTAAAGGAAAATTATATTGAAAAATATTATTAATGTATTTTTTATTTTATAATTTGTACTAGTTAATTTTAATGTTATTAATTGATAATTAAATGCTTTAAATAAATTACACTGAAATTAATAATTAAATAAATTGCCAAAACTGAAATTAATTAATAATTACATGTATTAAATAAATTACTAAAAGATGAATAGGGTAGAACATGTAAAAAAATGTTGGTAAATGTTTTCCTTTTTTTCCATTGTACAAAAGTATTGCAATTAATGCAGAAATAGTAAAAGCGAACAGTCCAAAGAAAAAAATATTGAAATGTAATATTAAAATATTAATGTATTTTATAATACAAAGAATCACATATAATAAGCCTAATAAAATTTTATTTTCTCTAAAAATATAAAACATTAGAATTAAAGTTACTCCCCAAGCACCATAGTCGACTCTGAAGTATGATGCAATAAAGATAAGAAAAAGTATTATAAAAAATTTTAAAAAATTATTGATTTTAAGTGAATAAAAATAAAGTGCTAATAAACCTAATATCAAGGTAAAAAATATATTCAATCTAAAAATATTATTTGTAAATGTAGAAAGAAACAGCATAAAAGGTATTTGTGAGACAAGCGCAAATGTAAAAAGTCGTTTTATATAGTTTTTTAAGTTGCTGGTATTAATATAGCCTTGTACAATTTGAAAAGCAAAAATAGGAAAAGAGCAAACTCCAACTAAATAAAGAGGAGTTGCTCCAGTTAAAATTGATTTTGCTGAATGGTCACAAATCATAAAAATCATTGCAAGTATCTTTAATATAAAACTGCTCATATTGTTCCTTTCAGAAAAATATAATTATAATTATTTAGTTTTTTATAGTCTTATTTCTATTTATTATATTATAATTTCATTTTTTATATTTTTATAACTCTATGTCTTTTATATTTTTGAATATATATTTTTAAAGTATTAATATAATGATAATTCTTTGTTTTTAAGATAATTTAATATTCCACTTTCTGTTTTAAAATTAAATTTTAATTTATAACTACAAAGTTCTTGTGTTTTTTTGTTGAATTTTTTATTTGTTTCATTTATGCCATACTTGCCATCTCCTAATATAGGATGACCAATAAATGCAAGATGTGCTCTTATTTGATGGGTTTTTCCGGTATGTAGTTCTACATCTAATTTTGATAAATTGTTTTTTTTGTCTGTCTCTATAACTCTGTATGAAGTCACTATTTTTTGGTATCCTTTTTTTAGTGTATCTGATATATAAACAATAGATTTTTTGTTATCCTTAAATAGGTAAGCAGACAATATGCATTCTGATTCCTTTGGAATACCAATAACAGTACATAAATAATGTTTTTCTATTTCTTTATTTTTAAATTTATTTAAAATGATTTCTAATGCTTTTTCATTTTTGGCATAAAGAATAAGCCCAGTTGTGTTTCTGTCTAGTCTGTGGCAAGGCTCAATAAAATCGTATTTATTAGAATTTTTCAAATATGATGTTAAAGAATTTTCTCCAGTTGTCTCTAGAGAAATAGGCTTGTTATAAATTACAATATTTTTGTCTTCATAAAAAATTGTAAAACAATCTGTTTTAAATAATAATTCATCAGAAATGTATATTTGTACTTCATCATTAGTATTTAATACTATATTTTCTGAAATTCTTTTTCCATTTACTTTGACATCTTTTTTTCTTAATGCTTTATATAATGTGTTCATATTTAAACCATTAAAGCTTTCTAATAAAAATGTATTTAATTTTTTTTCGTTATATTTTTTTTCTACAATTAAAGTTCTCATATAAAGATTATACAGGACTTTTTATGAAAAATCAATGAATTTTAGTAATATATATTTATTAATAAGAATTTGTGAAAATAATAATAAGTAAAAATATAATTTATGTTATAAAAAATAAGCATAATTGTTATCAGAATAATAGTCTAAATTGTCAAAAAACCTTGACATTTAAACAAAAAAACAATATTATATATGTAGTAAAATTATGTGGAGGGTAAGATATATGGATACTCAAATATTAACTTCAAAAGATGGTGGGGAACTAGTAAGTTTTAAGCTAAACGGTGTGGAAAAAATACATCAAGGAACTGAGTGCATAGATGATAATGGTAAGGTTTATTGGAAAGGACATTCGCCTGTACTATTCCCAATTGTAGGAAAACTAAGGAGAAATCAAAGCATAATAAATGGAAGAACATACGAAATATTTCAACATGGATTTGCAAGAGACCAGGAATTTGAACCTATTACAAAGCTAGATAATTTTCATTCATATGTTTTAAGAAGTAATAAGTCTACTCTTTCAAGATATCCTTATGATTTTGAATTATATACTACATATAGGCTTGATGAAAATAAATTAACAACAATTTATAAGGTAATAAATACAAGCAAAACTAATATGCCGTTCTGTATTGGAGGTCATCCTGCATTTAAAATTGATAAAGATAAATTGAAAAATGGAGATTATTATTTAGAATTTGAAGAAGAAGAAGATAAAATCCATTTTATGTATTTAATAGATGGACTTATTGGAACCGAATATGCAAGAAATCAAATGACAACAAAAAGAATAATTAGTTTAGATGGAAATACTTTTAAAAATGATGCATTAATTATGAAGGGAATAACTTCTAACAGGATTAGTTTGAAAGATAAAAGAGAAAATAAAACTTTACTAAAAATGGATTTTAGCGAATTTCCATATTTAGCTATATGGTCAAAACCTGGAGCACCTTTCATATGTATTGAGCCATGGATTGGACATTCAGATACTATAAAAAGTACTGGGATTTTTGCCGAAAAAAATGATATAATTAATTTGTTTCCAAATCGTTCATTTGAATGCAAATATACTGTGGAATTTTTTGAATAATTAAATTAGATGTGCTATAAAAATTTAAATGAAAATATACTGTAGATTTTTTGAATAATAAAATTCAGTTTGATAAAAAAAATTTAATGTAAATATAAGTTAGAGTTTTTAGTAATAAAATAGATTTTGCTATAAAAGATGAATTTAAATTAATGGATTAATTAAATAAAGGATGATGAATATGGAAGTTTGGAAATTAATTGTAATAGGATTAGGGTTATTAATTGTTCTTGTTGGAATTATAATGATATATGATGCAAGAATTATAACTAAAAAAATTTTTAGCTATGGAGATCAAAATGAAGGTACATTAGGTTTTAAGATTGCTGGATTTTTTACTATGTTAATAGGTTCAGGAATAATTATATTATTATAAAATACAAATATATTTATAAAGGAGTAAACATAAGATGCATAAAATAGAAAATAAATATAATCCAAAAGATTTTGAGGAAAAAATATATGACAATTGGGAAAGTAAAGGATATTTTAAACCAAGTATGGATAAAAACGCAAAACCATACTGTATTGTTATGCCACCTCCAAATGTAACAGGAAAATTACATATGGGTCACGCTTTAGATGGAACTCTACAAGATCTTTTAATTAGATATAAAAGAATGAAAGGTTTTAATACTTTATGGCTTCCAGGTACAGATCATTCGGCAATTTCTACAGAGGTAAAGGTTGTTGAAAAACTAAAAAAAGAAGGCAAGAAAAAATCAGATTTATCAAGAGATGAGTTTTTAGAAGAAGCATGGGAATGGACTAGAATTTATGGTGGAGAAATATTAAATCAACAAAAAAAATTGGGTTGTTCTTGTGATTGGTCTCGTAAAAGATTTACTATGGATGAAGGTCTATCAAATGCCGTGTATGAAGCATTTAAAAGATTGTACGAAAAAGGTTATATATATAAAGGTAATAGAATGATAAATTACTGTACAGGTTGTCATTCTTCAATTTCTGATGCGGAAATTGAGTATATTGAGGAAGGAACTCATCTTTGGTATATAAAATATCCTATTAAAGATGAAGATGGAAAATACTTAATAGTTGCTACAACAAGGCCAGAAACGATGCTAGGAGATACTGCTGTTGCAGTTAATCCAGGTGATGAAAGATATAAAAAATTAATTGGTAGAAAATGTATATTACCAATAATTAATAAAGAAATTCCTATTATTGGTGACAGATTTGTTGAAACAGAATTTGGTACTGGAGCAGTTAAAATTACACCATGTCATGATATGAACGATTACCAAGCTGGATTAGATAATAATCTAGAAATGATTGAGGTTTTTGACGAAAACTTAAAAATGGGTAATTTAGTTGCTGAATGGGAAGGTTTGGATATTTATGAGGCAAGAAAAAAAATAGTTGAAAAATTAAAAGATTTGGATGCAATTGAAAAAATTGAGGATTATACTCATAATGTTGCTAAATGTGACAGATGCCACAGTGTAATAGAACCAAGAATTTCAGATCAATGGTTTGTAAAAATGGGAGAACTTGCAAAACCAGCAATTGAAGCTGTTAAAAATGGAGATGTTAAATTTGTTCCGGAAAGATACAGCAAGACATTTTTTAATTGGATGGAAAATATTAAAGATTGGTGTATTTCTCGCCAAATATGGTGGGGACATCAAGTTCCAATTTATTATTGTGAAGAGTGTGGAGAAAAAATTGTTGCAAAAGAAATGCCAAGTAAATGTACAAAATGTAATTGTACCGAATTTGTCCAAGATACAGATACTTTAGATACTTGGTTTAGTTCTGCTTTATGGCCTTTTTCAACTCTTGGGTGGCCAAATGAAAATGCAATGGATTTAAAAACATTTTATCCAACAAACACTCTAGTTACAGGCTATGATATTATTCAAACATGGGTTTCTAGAATGATTTTTTCTGGTTTAGAATATATGGGAGAAAAACCATTTGATAATGTTTTAATTCATGGAATTGTTCGTGATAGTCAAGGTAGAAAAATGTCGAAAAGTTTAGGAAATGGAATTGATCCTTTAGAGGTTAAAGAACAATATAGTACAGATATATTAAGATATTCGCTTATTACAGGGATTTCAGCAGGAAATGATATAAGATATAGCCCGGAAAAATTAGAGTTTGCATCTGGTTTTATAAATAAATTATGGAATGCATCAAAATTTGTATTAAATGTAATCGAACAAAAAAATGAAGAAACCAATAATAATCAAATAGAAAATGAAATTAATAATCAAATTAAAAATGAAATTAATAATCAAATAAAAAATGATATTAAGAATGAAATTGAAAATACTGTTAAGAATGAAACAGAAAATAATAGTATAATTAAAATTGAAGAGCTACAGTATGAGGATAAGTGGATTTTATCAAAATTAAATAATTTGATAAAAGAAACAGAAGTTAATATTGATAATTTCGATTTTGGTGTGTATGTACAAAAAGTTTATGATTTTGTATGGAATGAGTTTTGTGATTGGTATATAGAGATTGTAAAACCTCGTTTATATAATGAATATTGCCAAACAAGAAATTCAGCAAAGTATACATTAAATAAAGTATTATCTGAAAGTTTAAAATTATTACACCCAGTTATACCATTTGTTACTGAGGAAATATATCTTAGTTTGTATAATAATGATGAGAGTATAATGATTTCTAAATGGCCAGAATATAATGAGAAATTCGAATTTTCAGATGAGGAAAATCAAATTGAAAAATTAAAAGATATAATAACAGAAATTCGAAATATCAGAACTAAAATGAATGTTCACCCTACTAAAAAATCAAAGTTGATTTTTGTAACAAAAAAATATAAAGATATATTAGAAAAAAGTGAAGGGTTTCTTTTAAAACTTGGATTTGCAGATAGATTAGAAATAATTGAAACAAAGGAAAATGTTTCACAAAATGCAATTTCTATAGTTCAAAAAGATTTAGAATTATTTATTCCATTTGAGGATTTAGTTGATTTAGCAGCAGAAAAAGAAAGACTGATTTTAGAAAAAAATAAATTGGAATCTGAAGTGGATAGGGCAAAAAAAATGCTTTCTAATCCAGGTTTTGTTAATAAGGCTCCAGAATCGAAAATTGCAGAAGAAAAAGAAAAACTATCTAGTTATGAACAAATGCTAAATAGTGTAAATGAAAGATTAAAAAATATGTAATATAATTTGAAAGATGGGGAAATTATTGGAGAAAAAAGATTTTTTTACAGATAATTTAGATGAAAATATAGAGGGAAATCTAGAAAAAAAATTACCACAGAATTTAAAACAAGATTTAGAACAAGATATAGCACAAGATTTAAAACAAGATCCAGAACAAAGTATAGAACAAAATGTAGAACAAAATGTAGAACAAAATGTAGAACAAAATATAGAATTAAGTTTAGGATCAACTATGGAACCAAATTTATGTAAAAGTATTGTTCTTATAGCTGAAAAAAAGCTTGATATAAAAAGGATAGTAATTGTTTTATTATTATTTATTTTATTAACTGGTTTATTTATTAAATCATTAAGCATCATAAAAGAAAGATCAAGTATAAAAACTTTTAAAATGAATATTAGCAAAGCTTATAATGATGTTTTAACTCAAAAACAAGAAATGGAATTACTTAAAATAAAGGAAGAACAAGATTTTAGGGAAAAATTATTAAAAAGAAACACCTTGGATTTTAATAGTGAACAAATTGAAAAAATAACAAATATTTATAAAACAAGCAATAAAAAAATTGCTTATCTTACATTTGATGATGGACCTTCATTAAATGTTACACCATTAATTTTAGATATTCTGAAACAAGAAAACATAAAAGCTACATTTTTTGTTTTAGGTGTAAATTCTTCATGGAATAAGGAACTTATAAAAAGAATGAGAAATGAAGGTCATTATATTGCAAATCATACATATAGCCATAAATATGAAGATATATATAAGGATTACGAATCATTTATTAATGAATATAATCAATGTGAAATAGCTATTAGAGAAGCTTTAGAAGATTCTAATTATAAAACAAGAATTTTTAGATTTCCAGGTGGTTCTGTGGGTGGAAAACATGGAGAATTTAAAAATGAAGCAAAAAATAAAATGTTTGAGCAGGGAATTGTGTCATTAGATTGGAATTCATTAACTTCAGATTCAGATATAAATCCAACAAAAGAAAAGATTTTGGATAATTTGAAAATTACAACTCAGGGGAAAAACATTGTGGTTGTGTTGATGCATGATTCATCAACTAAAAGTATTACACATGAAACATTAATGGATGTTATAAATTATTTAAGAGAACAGGGGTATGAATTTGGGGATTTATATGAATTGCTTAAAGAATAAGATACAGATTATTGCAAATAAAGTATACAAAAATCTATGAAAAAAATGTATTTGTCCTGTAATAGGAAATTATTTTTAAAATCTTGCTTAGGCTATCCCACCGACGCTGTAACAGTGCTAACGCACTTAACAGCCTTCGGCGGTCCCCACGTCGCCTTCGCTTAATTTTAAAAATAGTTTCCTATTTAGGACAGTTGTTTAGAAAGAATCAATATAAAAGGACAGTTGTTTAGAAAGAATCAATATAATATGTTTATATTATATATAATTTTAGAGAGGAATGTATGTATATTTTGTTAAAAAATATATTACATGTTGGTTAAATCAATGGATAAAATAGTATTAGCAAGTAATAATAGTCACAAAATTAAGGAGTTTAAAGAAATTATAAAAAATAAAGAGATTGTAACATTAAATGATATAGGATTTTTTGACGATATAGAAGAGACTGGTTCAACGTTTTTAGAAAACTCACTTATAAAAGCTGAAGTTATTAGTAAATATTTAAAAAACAAAGGATTAGAATATGATGTTATTGCAGATGATAGTGGTTTATGTGTTAATTCTTTAAATGGAGAACCAGGCGTTTATAGTGCTAGATATGATGGTGAGCATGGTAATACTGAAAATAACAGAAAGAAATTATTAAAAAAATTAGAAGACAAAGATGATAGAAGTGCTTATTTTGTTTGTTGTATTGTTTTATATCATCCAAATGGTGAATATGATTTTGTAGAAGGAAAAACATTTGGGAAAATAACGAAGCATGAATTAGGAAATAAGGATTTTGGATATGATTGTTTATTCTTGTCTGATGATTTAGGAAAAACATTTGGAGAGGCTTCAAGTGAAGAAAAAAATGAGGTATCTCATAGAGGTCGTGCAATTAAGTTATTAGCTGATAAAAATTTTAAATTGTAATATTAAAAAGAATAAATTGATAGCAGTTTATAATGGCTGTGTAAATTTCAGCTATTGAATATAAATTTTGAAAAATAATCTGATAGGAGTGTATAATGGCATCAATTAATGAAATAAAAAACAGATTACCTAAGGAATTTGTTGAAAATTTATATAACTTGTTTTCTCCAGGTACTGTTGACAAAATATTAGCTGGAACATCAGAGCAAAGAGCGACAACTTTAAGGGTAAATAATTTAAAATTTAATATACAAGATTTAATGAAATTGTTTAAAGAAAATAATATTAAATTTGATAGAATTCCATGGTATAGAGATGGTTTAGTTATAAAAAATGCAGTTGAAAAGGATATAAAAAAGCTAGAAATATATGAAAACGGATATATTTATTTACAAAGTACTTCAAGTATGGTTCCACCATGTGTTTTAGATCCTAAACCAGGTGAGATAATTTTAGATTTGACAGCAGCTCCAGGAAGTAAAACAACTCAAATCGCAGCAATGATGAATAATGACGGTTATATTTTAGCAAATGAATTAGATAAAATAAGATGTGAAAGATTAAAATTTAATGTTAATAACCAAGGTGCAAAAATAGTTGAGGTTATTAATGGCAGAGGTGAAAAAATTGGCTCACAATACCCAGAAAAATTTGATAAAATATTATTAGATACTCCTTGTAGTGGTGAAGGTAGATTTTTAGCTTATAATCCTGGAACTTATAGGGATTGGTCAGTAAAAAGAGTAAATGAATTAGTAAAAATTCAGAAAAAATTATTTACTAGTGCATTTAATGCACTAAAACCAGGAGGTATTATTGTTTATTCTACTTGCACTATTAATAAAGAAGAAAATGAGTATATTTTGAATTGGGCTCTGCAAAATTTTAAAATTGAAATTCTAGATATTCCTCTTGAAATAAAAAATTCTATACCAGGTAGCACAGAAGGATTAGACAGCTCTATTAGGAAATCAATTAAAATATTACCATCCAAGGAAACGGAAGGTTTTTTTGTTGCAAAACTTAGAAAAATATCAAGTGAAAGTAAAATTTAATATTTAAAGCTTAATTTTGTTTTATTTGTAATTATTTTTGAACAAAGATTTATAAAAAGAAAATATTAAAAGTTTATTTTTTTATGTGTAATTAGTATTGAACAAAGATTTATAAAAAGAAAATGTTAAAAATTTATTTTTTTATGTGTAATTAGTAATGAACAAAGATATAACCAAAAAATGTTAAAACTTTATTTTTGGTTTATGTGTAAATTAGTAATTAAAATAAAAATTCACAATTTGGACATAGTAATTATAATAAAAGTATGATATTATTTATACAAGGTTATAATAAATACATATATTAGACTTGAATTTAAAAAAAATTTAAATTTAGGTTAGCCTTAAATTATTAGTTAAGAAAGGAATTATAATATGAAAAAACAAAGTATTATATTAATCTCAATAATTGCAGTTGTTGTAATATTAATTGCAACATTAATAGGCAGTTATAATGGATTAGTTTCAAAAAAAGAAAATGTAGATACACAAGTATCAAATTTAGATGTTATGCTTCAAAGAAGAGCAGATCTAATACCAAATTTAGTAAATACAGTAAAAGGATATACAACTCAAGAAACACAAATAATAAATAGCATTACAGAAGCAAGAGCAAAATTGGTTGGAAGTCAAACCATAGAAGATAAAGCTAATGCTAACCAAGAATTAAGTTCAGCATTAAATAGATTAATGGTTATAGTAGAAAATTATCCAGACTTAAAATCATCACAGAATTTTATACAATTATCTGATGAATTAGCTGGAACAGAAAACAGAATTTCAACAGCTAGAAGAGACTATAACGAGGCTTCAAAAACTTATAATACAACAATAAAAAAATTCCCTACAAATATAATTGCTTCAATGTTTAATTTTGATGAAGTAACATATTTTGAAGCAAAAGAAGGTAGTGAAGTAGTGCCAAATGTGCAATTTTAATTTTTAGCAATTATAAAAAATAAATAGAAGATATAGTAAAGTAGGAGGAACAAATTGAAATCTACTTATAAAAATGTATTTCTTAAAATTATAGTTTTAATGATTTTATTCTTAAGTTTTTTAGGAATGAAATCATTTGCTGTTGTTGAACAAAGTAGAGAATTCTATGTTAATGACACAGCAAATTTACTTGATAAAGAAGTAGAAGATTATATAATAGAAACAAATAAAAAGCTTAATTCTGTAACAGGTGCACAAATAGTAGTTGTAACTGTTAAAAACTTAGAGGGCAAAAGTCTAGAGGAATATTCAACACAATTATTTAGAAAATATGGAATCGGTGATTCTAATAAAAATAATGGAGTTCTTTTATTATTAGCATTAGAAGAAAGAGAATTTAGAATTGAGGTTGGATATGGTTTAGAAGGAATATTAAATGATTCTAAAACTGGAAGGATTCAAGATGGATACATTATTCCATATTTGAAGGATAATAAATGGAATGAAGGAGTTAGAAACGGATACAGTAAGGTATTGGAGGAAGTTTCTAAAGAATACGGAGTTGATGTTGGTAAAATAGAAGCTATAGAAGTAAAAAAAGATAGTGGTTATAGTATGTATTTTATTTGGTTTGCTATAGCGACAATGGCTGAGCTTATATTTAATGGAAAACAAAGTAGAAAAATAGCAATATTAATTATTGATATTATAGCATTTATTATAACAATTTTAATTAATATTTTTATGCCGACTTCATTTTTTAGTTCAATAAGTGTTTGGATTATAATTTCAGAAATTATAATTTTTGTTATGTGTATTTTTGCTATTATATTTAAAACAAAAAACGGGCCATTTAGTGGAGGAGGTTTTTTTCCTTTTATAGGAGGTTCGTTCGGAGGAGGCTCGTTTGGAGGAGGATCTTTTGGAGGAGGAGGTTCGTCTGGAGGAGGAGGCTCATCTAGAGGATTCTAATATATAAAAGGAACACATGCTGAATTTCAAATAATAATTGAAGTAGGAAAAGAAAGAGGAGGAGGCTCGTCTAGAGGATTCTTATATATAAAAACATCATATGCTAAGATTCAAAGATTAATTGAAGTAGAAATAGAAAAAATATTTTAAAATATAAAAACTGCTAAGTAACTATTGAAGTTACTTGAATATGAAACAATTATATTATGTATACTCTGTTTGCAAAAAAAAATACTATATGTTATAATTAATATCGGTGGTGCATTATTCTAGTTGCATTGTCTATTACGAGGGTGGGGCTAAAAATCCACTAAAGGGCACAACGATGAAGTTTTGTATATGTGCGCGAGATGCCAGTTTTGCGTGTGTATATGAAGTAAGAAAATAGGGAAATATGTAATGGCATACATATCACATTCCCCTATTATCGCGGAGGCTTATAAAAAATTTGTGAAATACAAATAAAACTTTTTGTATGAAATAAATTGAAAAGATGAGTATAACCTATATAAAGTGCCAAGACACAATATATAGTGTAGCCTGTTTTGAGAGGTAATATTGGGATTAATCGATAGTAAGTAATAATATATTTGGCCAAATTTATTATTACCAAGGATTATGAAACTATTATTGCAAAAGAAACTAGCAATAGATTTAAGTGTATTAAGGAAAACTTCTAGAATGTTTGCTACTTAAAGTAGCATAGAAGCTTAGGGATTGAAGTACGGATTTAAGTGGTAGTCTAGTCGCCTATTTGAAATTTTAGGATATTTGTTTAAATGGAAACAGCTAAATAGTAATGTTTAGTAACAAATAGAGAAATTCAACTAGACCTAAACCGTAAAATTTACTTAAGTTTTACCACCTAGAATTAAATTAAAATTAATAAGTAAGAAAAGAAAACATAAAATTAAAATTTGAAAAATAATAGGAGAGTTTAATGGATATCCAAAGAAAAAATAAGAAAAAAAGAGAATCATCTGAAACAAAATGGTTTTTTACTATTTTTATAACAACATTTATATTATCAATAGTATTTTCTTTTATTTCATCAAATGCAATTACAAAATTATCAATAATTCCTGCGACATTAATGTTGCTTGTAATTATATTTATAGGTATAATTTTCGATGTGGTTGGAGTTGCCGTAACGGTAGCTAAAGAGTCAAATTTTAATGCTATGGCATCAAGAAAAATGAGTGGAGCAAAAACTTCAATCAAATTAATAAAAAATTCTGCAAAAGTAGCAAACATTTGTGCTGACGTAATTGGAGATATATCTGGTGTATTATCTGGAGCTATAGGAGCACTAATTTCAATAAAATTAACTCAAAGTTTTGGGCTGGGATCTAATTTGCAATTCATCATAAGTGCACTAGTTGCTTCATTAACAGTTGGAGGAAAAGCTATTGGAAAAGGAATTGCACAAAAAAATTCAACGCAAATCGTTTCAATACTTGGTAAAACAGTAAGTATATTTGACAAAAAAAATAAACTGATTTTAAATAAAACATCAAGTAAGAAGCTAAATAAAATGTTCTATTATAAAAAACGGTTAGAAAAAAAGTTAAATGCAATTCTTTAAGTTTAATTCAAGTTGTGTGATTAATATAAATAAAAAACCTAAAAAATTAGGTTTTTTTTGTTGTATAAAACTATAAAATACTGTATAATAGATACAACCAGAAGAAAAATAAGGAGAATACGAATGATAACAAATCTAGCAAAGGAATTACTAGAATTATTGAAAAATGGAAAAGGTCTGAGCCAATTAGAAATTAAAAAACCAAGCAGCGAGCTTTCAATAATTGTAAGCCTAATTGCAAGTGAATGTAAATGTAGTCTAGTTGATGATGAAGGTAATTTTATAAGATACGGAAGCAGTATAGATATAAAACTAGTTGAAAAAATTGTATTAAATCTACTTGGTAGTAATAATAGAATTCCTAGAGATATAGTGGAAAAAGCTCTTGAAAAAGAAGGGATAAGTGGACCAAAAATAGATCTGCATTTTACAAAAAAACATAATCAAAATTTTGGGATAACCGAATTAGAAATTAATCCAATAATGCCAAATGATTTTGAAACATATTTGGGAAAAAACAATACAGAAATACAAGCAAAATTAATGGATGATATACTTAAACCCTATGTTAAAGAATTAATTTTTGCTAATGAAATACTTGTGAAAAGAAGTCCTATTGGAGCATTTATAAGTAAAACTCTGTTTAGAAATAAGTCAACAGAATCTATGAAAAGAACTTATAAAAAATTATTAAAAAAACATATAAAAGATGTTAATAGATATGAAATAGATAATTATGTAAAATATATAATTGATAATGTTTTGCAAAATGGTATGTTTAAAAATGAACTTATTAATAGTTCTATAAATTCAACTGAGCTTCAAATATTAGGAAAAGTTTATACAGGATTTAGTGGTTTGCTATACAACATGATATCTACAACATTAAGTATGTTAACATTAAAGGATTCTCCAAATAAAGAAATTTCTCAAATATATGAAATTTATTATACTATGATAGGTGTATTAACAAGCATTTCTACTGACATATCAAAAATGGAAGCTAATGTAATTGAGGATAATATTAAAATAGCTAATAGAAATTTTAGTATTTCATCTGAAAAAATATCAATATATAAATCAAACTACAGACAGAATGATATAAATAAAGACTCATATGGAAATAGTATAAAATTTATTGAACCAAGTAACATACCAGTTGCAATGAATAACTTGATTATTCGTATTAAGGCTATTTTATGGAATAAAGAAAAAATGAATGATGAAGAATTTATAAAAGAAGTTATTAGAATTAATTATAGATTTTTAAGAATACAGCCATTCAAAAATGCCAATGGAAGAACAAGTAGAGCATTAATAAATATGATTTTAGAAACAAAAGGAATGCTTGCATGTTTTGATAAAAATACAAGACTTGAATATATAAAAAGTATAAAAGAAGCACATGAAATAATTAATAAAAAAGAAAATGAATACCTATATTGTTTAACAAATAATCCAACTGAATCTGCTAAATATGAAGATGAATATTTAAGGAAAGACTTGCCAATATTGGTAATTAAGTACTAGAATTTTTAAATACATACAAAATTTGGAGATAAATAATTGAAAAGAAGGGGAATTGAAATGAATATTGAAGAAACAATTAAAATAATGCTTAAAGGATCTGAAAATCATACAGATATTAAAGATATTAAGGAAAAATTAGAAAAAGTAAATAAAGAAAATAGACCATTAATAATAAAATTAGGGCTAGATCCATCTGCTCCAGATATACATTTAGGACATGCGGTTGTTCTTAGAAAAATGAAACAATTACAGGATTTGGGGCATCAAGTTATTCTTATAATTGGAGATTTTACTGGTATGATAGGAGATCCGACAGGAAAATCAAAAACAAGAAATCAATTAACAAGAGAGCAAGTTGAAGAAAACGCTAAAACATATCAAGAGCAAATATTAAAAATTCTAGATCCTAAAAAAACAACTATCAAATTCAATAGTGAATGGTTAAGCTTACTAAATTTTAGAGACATAATTCAATTAACTTGTAACACAACAGTTGCTAGAATGTTAGAAAGAGATGATTTTCAAAAAAGATATTCATCAAATCAGCCAATTGCACTTCATGAGTTCTTTTATCCATTAATGCAAGGTTATGATTCAGTAGCAATTAAATCTGACATAGAATTGGGAGGTACAGACCAAACTTTTAATATTTTAATGGGAAGAAATGTTCAAAAATATTATGGTCAAGATCCTCAAATCACTTTGTTTATGCCATTACTAGAAGGTTTGGATGGTGTAAATAAAATGAGCAAAAGTCTTGGAAATTATATTGGTATTAATGAAGAACCGAATATTATGTATGAAAAAGCAATGAAAATTCCAGATGAATTAATTATTAAATACTATAATTTATGTACAGATATGCATCCAGATGAAGTTAAAAAAGTACAAGTGAGATTAGCAAATGGAGAAAATCCAAGAAATATTAAAATGGAATTAGCAAGAGAAATTACTAAATTATATAGTGATGAAAAATCTGCTAAAATGGCTGAAGAACACTTTAAAACAGCTTTTCAAAAACAAGAAGCTCCAAGTGATATACCAGAATTTAAATATAATGCTAATTTGGTTGATACAATAATGGAAACTGGAAAATATTCTTCTAAGGGAGAAATTAGAAGATTATTTACACAAGGTGGAGTTAAAATTAATAATGAAAAAGAAACAGATTTTAATATAGAATTATCGGATGGGGAAAATATAATTCAAATAGGAAAAGGAAATTTCTTTAAGATTATAAAATAGTTTATATAAAAACAAGAATTATAATTAGAAATTTCTAATATTTAATTCTTGTTTTTTAAAATGTAAAATACAAATTTAAGTAGAAAATACAAAATTAAATAGAAAATACAAAATTAAATATAAAACATAAATTCTTAATGTATATAGGTTTTTATAAAAAATATATGTTTTTTGTTTTTGATTTTTACTCTTAAAATACAGCTATATCGATTATTGTTTTTTATTGTAAAAATACAATAAAAAAAGTAATATTATGTTTATTAATGTGTTTACAAAAAAGAGTATTTATGAAATAATAAGGGAAACTTTAAGGAGGGACCTATGATTGGAAAAGTGCTAGATGATTTTAGTATAAAAACAAGAATTGAAAAAAGGATCAAAGAGCTTGAAAATACTGACAGAAGAGAACAAAAAGAATTTTTGGCATATAGAATAGCTTCTATGGTAAAAGATGGACAAACTATAGGGTTTGGCTCGGGTAGTACCTCTTTTATTGCAGTTGAAAAAATAGCTGAATTAGTCAAAAAAAACAACTTGGATATTAAAGCTGTCCCATCTTCAAATGAAATTAAAGAATTATGCAATTATTTTGAAATTGAAACAATTAGCTTAAATGATGCAAAAATTGACTGGGCATTTGATGGTGCAGACGAAATAGACTCAAAAAACAATTTAATTAAAGGCAAAGGCAAATGCATGTTTAAAGAAAAGCTGAATTTTTTAAATTCACCAAAAGTCTACATATTAGTGGATGAAACAAAACATGTTAAAAATATTGGGGAAAATAATCCAATACCGGTTGAATGTTACACAGGATCAATTGAATATGTTATTTCTGAATTGATAAAACTAGGTGCTGAAAAATGTGAATTAATTAAAAATTCAAATGGTGAATTAGAATATACAGATTTAGGAAATTGCATTATTTCAGCTTATTTTAATTCTTCAAAAATAAATAAAAACCTTGAGAAAAATATGAAGCTTATTACTGGCGTTATTGAAACAGGATTGTTTTTTGGGTATGAAAATATAGAAGTATTATAGATTGAAAACGAGGAATATATATGTGTGAATTAAGTATAATTGTCCCAGTATACAATATTGAAAGAATAAAGATTAATTGTGTGAAACAACTAATGAATTTAAACATTGAAAACTATGAAATAATATTTGTTAATGATGGTTCGACAGATAGTACCAAAGAAGTTCTTGAAGAAATATATAAAAACAATCCAAAGATTGTTAGGATAATAAACAAAGTGCATACAGGAGTTGCAGATACAAGAAATGTTGGGATAGAAAAATCTTTAGGAAAATATATTCAATTCGTTGATTATGATGACTATATTGAGGAAGATTTTTTAAAAACAATAAAAAAGTATATGGAGAAAAATATAGAGATTATTAAGTATAAATTAAAGCTGGTAAATATCAAAGAAAAAACAGAAAAAAAAGTTGATGGTTCTGTTTTTCTTGAAGAAAAAACTGGAGAGGAAGCCTTTAACATTTTATATAAATCAGATGTTTTATTAGATTCTCCATGTGTATATTTGTTCTTGAAAGATCTTTTTGTTAGGAATAATTTGAGATTTGAGAATAATACTGAACATGAGGATTTTGGTCTTATACCAATAGTTATTCTACATGCTAAAAGTGTTGTTTCACTTCCTATATATGGTTATAATTATATTCAATCTGAAGACAGTATAACAAGAAATTTAAATACTGAAAGATTAAAAAAGCAAACAAGAGATGTATTTAAACATTATGATAATATGCTTATACAGATAGAAAAAATGAAGTTAAATGAAATAACAAAACAAAATGTTAGACTTTACTATACTAATGCAATAATATGTAAAATAAAAAATATTAAAGAAAAACATTTAAAAGAATTTCTAATAGAATTTAAAAATAGAAAAATGGGAAAAAATATTAAAGTAAGAAATATCAAACAATTAATAAAAAGGATATTAATTGATATAGATTTAAAATGGTATTTAAAATATTATTGATAGGAGGAAATATGCCTAAGGTAAGTGTAATAGTACCAGTATATAATGTACAGGATTATATAAGAAAATGTATGGAATCATTAGTTAATCAGACATTAGACGATATAGAACTAATAATAGTAAATGATGGGTCTACAGACGGTTCTATTGAAATTGCAAAAGAATATCAAGAGAAAAACAAAAAAATTAAGATTGTTAATAAAAAAAACGGAGGTCTTTCGGACGCAAGAAATTATGGAGTTCGATACGCAAATGGAGAATATATTGCATTTTTAGATTCAGATGATTATGTTGAATATGATACATATGAAAGAATGTATGAAAAAGCTATAGAAGAACAAGCAGATTGTGTTGAGTGCAATTTTATATGGGAATATGAGAATAAATCAAAAATTGATATTGGATATATGTATAGTAACAAAAGTGAAATGATAATCTATTCTAGAGTTGTAGCTTGGAATAAATTAATAAAAAATAGTCTTTTAAAAAATATAGATGAAATTTTTCCAATAGGCTTAAGATACGAAGATATAGAATTTTTTTATAAATTGATTCCTAAAATAGAAAAAGTAGCATTTATAAAAGAACCTAAAATTCATTATGTACAAAGAAAGACCTCAATTGCTAACACTCAGAGTATAAAAAATAGAGATATTTTTATTGTACTTTCAAATGTTCTTAATTATTATAAGAGTAATGGATTGTATGATAAATATAAAAGCGAATTAGAATATACCTTTTCAAGGTTGTTATTATGTAGTTCTTTTTTTAGAATTGTTAAAATCAAGGATGAGAATATAAGGAAAAAACTGATAAATGAAAATTGGATGATTTTAAATGAAAAGTTTCCGAACTGGAAAAAAAACAGAATAATAAAAAATAGGAAATCAATTAAGAATTTATATTTATCCTCAATTAATAGGTATACATATAAAATTTATTATTGGATTTTTAAATATATAAAGTAGGTGAAATATGAAAACGAAGAACATTGTTTATAATAAATTAAATTTAGAAAATACACTTTGCTTATTTGTCTTACTTAATCCGATATTTGATATACTAAGTTTTATTTCAAGAAAGTATCTTAGTTATGAAATTTCTATTTCTTTGTTACTTAGACCAGTTATACCATTAATAATAGGTATGATTTTATTTAGTAAGAGTACTAAAAAGAAAAAAATATTAATTATTATTTTTGTATATTTAATCTATGGAATTATTCATTTAATACTGTATAATAAAAATAGAATGGGTTGTTCATTTGGTACAGTGCTAGATGAAAGTAGATATATTGCTAATTATTCTTTTTTTATATTTATTCTTGCAATTTATTATAGAGTTTTTTATAAAAAAAATACTGGAAAGCTTTATAAGAGCGTTATATTGGCGAACGTAGTATATATAACATCAATTTATTTAGCTATAATTACAGGCACATCAACAAGTTCATATATTGAAGGAATTGGATATAAAGGATGGTTTGAAACAGCAAATAGTATAGGAGCTGTTTTAATATTTGCTTCAACTATTATTTTAAGTAGAATAGAAAATAGTAAAAGTATTAAGGAAAGATTTTTCTTGACATTACTAATAATATTAAATGGAATATATTTGACGACTTTAATTGGAACCAGAGTCGGATTATTTGGCTTTGTTTTATTACTTACAATTTATTTAATTATTAACATAATGTGCAAGATTATTAAAAAAGATAGAATTAACAAAAAACACCTTTTACTGATTTCTGGTTTCTTATTAATCATAACTCTCATCATTGTTATTATGGGATCAAATACATTAAAAAGAAGAAAAATGCTGGAAAGTTTTAGTGAAAACGATATTAGCAATACGGCAAATATGAAGTCTCATATAACAGTTGATTTGAACATATTATATTCAAAAATAATCAACAATCAGCTTGAAGACGGATTTATGACTGGTTTCCAAAAAAAGTCAGTAATTGATTTATATAATTATGCAAATAAATATAATATCGATAGTGTTGATACAAGAATGCAACAATTAATATATCATACAGCACTTGTTAAAAATCAGAAAAGTATAAGTATGGTATTGTTTGGAAATGGATATTTAATAAACACAAATGAATTGGTATTAGAAATGGAATTGCCAGCATTCTTTTATAATTTTGGAATTTTTGGAGCAATATTATATGTAGGTATAGTTATAGTTATTTTTATATATTCTATTATAATGTTGATAAAGTATAAAAGAAGAATAGATGAGGAATTCTTAATGATACTAATAGGTAATGGATTGGTTTTTTTATTTTCAACATTAGCAGGTTTTACCTTTTTTAGTCCATCATCAATGTTACTAATAGTAATAATGAATGTAATTTTAACGAATAAAAATGCGGAAATTAGAGGTGATTAAAATTAAAAAAATAATTTTTGGAATAACAGGATTAACAATAGGTGGAGCAGAGAGAGTTCTGGTTGATTTAGCTAACAGATTATGCATAGAATATGATATTACTATTTTTACATTATATTCAAAAGGAGAGTTAGAAGAGCAATTAGACAAAAAAATAAAGTTGTTACATTTATACACAGAGAATTACAACGAGTTAAATAGAATTCAAAGAATTAAAACATCATTAGATATTTTATTAAGAAAAAACAAAATTTATTGTCAATACATTAAGAATAGATTCGATATAGAGATAGCATTTTTGGAAGGGCCTATTACAAGACTTTTTGGTATAAGTAGTAATAAAAATAAGTATGCTTGGGTTCATACAGATATTTCTACCGCATTTGGAAAAGGTATAAAAAACTTGTTCAAAAAGATTTCTGGGAAAAGAGTATATAAAAAATATAAAAAAATCGTATTTGTAAGCAATGATAGCAAGGAGAAGTTTATTAATTTTTTCGAATTGAATCTTGACAAATACACTATTATAGAAAATTATATTGATGAAAAAAGAATTCTTAATTTATCTGTAGCTAATCACAATAAAATATTTGATTCAAAACAAACAAATTTTATTACAGTTGCAAGACTTGTTGAACAGAAGGGTATAGATAGATTTATTAGAATTCATAAAAGGTTAATCGAAAATAATTATAAAAACAAAGTATTCGTAATAGGCGACGGTCCTATTAAAGATAAATTGCAAGAACAAATTGATAAAGAGAACATTCAAGAAACATTTATTTTATTAGGTAAGAAAACTAATCCTTATACATATATAAAACAGGCTGATTGTTTTTGTTTATTATCTTATTCTGAAGGATATGGTATGGTAGTAGAAGAGGCAAAAATACTTAATAAGCAAATAATTGTTACGAATACAGCCGCCAAAGAAGCAGTAAAAGGATATAATAAAGCTGTTATTACAGAAAATAATGAAGAATCTATATACAAAAGTTTAATAGAGATTATAAAAAAGCAAACAATTAATGATACACAAATATATAAAAGTATAAATGGAATAATTATAAAAAAATTTAAAGAATTAGTAGGTGATTGATATGAAATTATCAATATTGACTTCGACATATAATAGAGGCGAATATTTAACAAAGTTATATAATAGTATTGTTGAGAATCTTATAAATGATGTCTTTTTTGAATGGATTATTATGGACGATGGTTCTACAGATAATACTTATCAAATCGTAAGTAAGTTTAGTAATACAGTGAATTTTGAAATTAAGTATTTTTATCAAGATAATAGAGGCAAAATGATAGCTATAAATAAATTAGTCGAACGATCTGATGGTGATTTAATTGTGGAATGTGATTCGGATGATTTTTTTATGAAGGATGCTTTTAAAATAATAAAGGAAGAATATGATAAATGTAAAAGCAGTAATGATTTATATGCGATGTGCTTTTTAAAACTTGACCAAAATAATAATAATATTGGTAAAAATACGAGAATTGATAAAACCACAATTTTTGATCTGTATTTTAAACAGGAAGAGGATGGGGAAAAAGCATTAGTGTTTTTTTCTTCGATAAGGAAAAAATATAAACATAAGTTAGAAAAAAATGAAAAATTTATTACAGAGGGAAGACTATATCATGAAATGGACAAAAATTATTTCATAAAATGTATAAATAAACCTATAATGATATGTGAGTATCAAAATGATGGTTATACAAAAAATATAGATAAATTTTTTTTAAAAAATCCATATGGATACTATGAATATTTTGCAGAAATTTTAGGTAGAGAAATGAAAAATGTATTATTTTGTAAGAGAATGTATGCAATAAAACATTATATATTATTTAGTTATTTAACTAAAACATATAATATAAAAAGAATTAAAGAATACAAAAATAAATTTTTATATATTATATTATTGTTTTTCGGAATTATAAAAATTAAGATATCTCATAAATTTGATTAGGTATAGTAATTGACAATTTTCCAATAAATGATATAATAAAAAAAACGGAAAGGAGAGTATAGGTGTAGTATCTATACGAAATAAAAATGCAAAAAACAGAACAAAATGTTATTGAAGTTAAAGATGTAGTAAAAACATTCAATGTTTTTTATGATAAAACAAATACCTTAAAAGAAAAATTGTTATTCTGGAAAAGAGGTAAAAAAGAGATTAGAAAAGTTTTAGATAATATTTCGATATATATAAAAAAAGGAGAAGTAGTTGGATTAATAGGAACTAATGGTAGTGGAAAATCAACGTTATTAAAGCTTATGACTAAAATAATATATCCTAATAAGGGGAGTATAAGTGTTAAAGGTAAGGTAACATCTTTATTGGAACTAGGTGCTGGATTTCATGCTGATTTTTCAGGGAGAGAAAATATTTATTTTAATGCATCGATATTTGGTTTAACAAGAAAAGAAATAGAAAGCAGAATTAGTTCAATAATTGAGTTTTCAGAATTAAGTGAATTTATTGATAATCCAGTTAGAACTTATTCTTCAGGAATGTATATGAGGTTGGCATTTTCCGTAGCTATTAATGTTGACGCTGACATTCTATTAATAGATGAAATTTTATCAGTAGGAGATCAACATTTTCAACAAAAATGTTTTGATAAATTAGAAGAGTTGAAATCATATGGTAAAACAATTGTTTTTGTAACTCACAGTTTAGGTCAAGTAGAACAATTTTGTTCAAGAGCTGTTTGGTTGGATAATGGAATTATTAGAATGGATGGAAATGTAAAAGATGTTGTTAATGAATATAAAAAGATAACAGTATAATTGGAGGAAAACGAATGAATGTATTTAAAAGTATATATGAATATAGAGAATTACTTAAAACTAATGTAAAAAAAGAAATAAGAGGAAAATATAAACAATCTTTTTTAGGAATATTGTGGTCTTTTCTAAACCCACTTTTACAAATTGCTGTATATGCAATTATATTTCCTATAATTTTAAAGAATACTCAAAAAGATTATGTAATATTTCTATGTGTTGCCTTAATTCCATGGACTTATTTTACTACAGCTATAGTTCAATCAATGTCTTCGATTATTTCGAATTCAAACATAATTAAGAAAGTTTATTTCCCAAGGGTAATTGTTCCACTTTCAGTTGTAACAAGTGGTTGTGTAAATTTCTTTATTTCAACTATAATTATTCTGATTTTTTTATTTGTATCAGGAATGGGAATAACTCAATATATAATATTTTATCCGTTAATTGCACTGGTTCAGTTTTTATTGCTTTTAGCAATATCTTTTATAGTTTCTTCTGTTACTGTTTACCTTAGAGATTTAGAACATTTAATTGGTGTAGCTTTACAGTTATTATTTTATGCAACACCTATTGTGTACGCAAAAGAAACTATTCCAGAGAATATGCAAAATATTATAAATTTAAATCCAATGGCACATATTATAACGGCATACAGAGATATATTTTATTATCAAACAGCGCCCGACGTTGTTGGTTTATTAATTTTATTAGGAATTACGATAATAATGTGTATAGTAGGTTATTTATTATTTAATGTATTGCAAAAGGGTTTTGCAGAGGAATTATAAAGAGGAAGGAAGGTATTAAAAAATGTTTAAAGAAAAAGTTTTACTAATCACTGGGGGGACAGGCTCATTTGGAAATGCAGTATTAGATGGTTTTTTAAATTCAGATTTAAAAGAAATTAGAATATTTTCTCGAGATGAAAAAAAACAAGATGATATGAGAAAAAAATATAATAGTCCAAAACTAAAATTCTATATTGGAGATGTTAGAGATTATAACAGTATATTAGATGCAATGGATGGAGTTGATTTCGTTTTTCACGCAGCAGCATTAAAGCAAGTTCCATCATGCGAATTTTTTCCAATGCAAGCAGTTCAAACAAATGTATTAGGAACAAATAATGTATTAGAGGCAGCAATTAATAAAAACGTGAAAAAGGTAATAGTTTTAAGTACAGATAAAGCAGCATATCCGATTAATGCAATGGGAATGAGTAAGGCTTTAATGGAAAAGGTCGCTGTATCTAAAGGTAGAAATTTACCACAAGGTTCAACAGTAATTTGTCGTACACGATATGGAAATGTTATGGCATCAAGAGGTTCTGTTATTCCGTTATTTATAGATCAAATAAATAATGGCGAATCTCTTACAATTACTAATCCAGAAATGACAAGGTTTATGATGACATTACAAGATGCGGTGGAATTAGTAATATATGCTTTTAAAAATGGTAACCAAGGAGATTTATTTGTACAAAAAGCTCCAGCAGCGACAATTGAAGTTTTAGCAGAATCTGTAAAGGAATTAATGAATAGTGATGTTAAGATAAAAAATATTGGAACAAGACATGGAGAAAAACTATATGAGGTCCTTGTAACTAAAGAAGAGATGATATGTGCAGAAGATTTAGGAGAGTATTATAGAATCCCTTCGGATAATAGGGATTTAAATTATGCGAGATATGAATCAAAAGGAAACAAAAAATTGGATTTAATTGAGGAGTACAATTCTCATAATACTGAAAGATTAGATGTAGAAGGAATGAAAAAATTGTTGTTAAAATTAGATTTATTTAAATAGAAGGAGATAAAATGAAAATATTGGTAACGGGCTCAAATGGGTTTATTGGAAAAAATATTATTGCACAATTAAATATTAAGGATGGCGTGGAAATAGTTTCTTTTGATAAAGAGGATTCTTTTACTAAAATAGAAGAAAATATAGAGTCTATTGATTTTATAATACATTTAGCAGGAATAAATAGACCTAAAGACAAATCAGAATTTTACAAGGGAAACACCGATTTAACAAAAAATCTAATAGATTTAATTTTACGTAGGGGTCTATCAATTCCTATTATTATATCATCAAGTATTCAAGCAGTAAAAGATAATGATTATGGTAAAAGCAAAAAACAGGCCGAGGATATTTTAATAGAATATTCAAAATCTAATCCTACATACATATATAGATTGCATAATGTTTTTGGAAAATGGTGTAGACCAAATTACAATTCTGTAGTAGCAACATTTTGTAATAATATAGCTAATGGTTTAGAAATTTCTGTAAATGATACTAATTTAAACCTTGAATTAGTATATATAGATGATATAGTAGAAGAATTTATTAATATAATTGAAACAGGTAATCCAAATAAGAAAATAGGAAATTATTGTTATATAGAGCCCAAATATGAAATTAAACTTGGTGAGTTGGCCAATTTAATAGAATCATTTAAAAAAGATACTTCTTCATTATATGTCCCAAATACTGGTGATGAATTCATTAAAAAAATGTATGCTACATACATAAGTTATGTTCCTATTAAGGATCTTATTGTAGATCTAGAAAAACATGAAGATAATAGAGGAATGTTTACTGAAGTAATTAAAACCAATAAATGCGGTCAATTTAGTGTTTCTATATCAAAACCAGGAATAATAAGAGGAAATCATTATCATCATACAAAGATGGAAAGATTTATTGTTATTAAAGGAAGTGCTAGAATTATATTTACTCATATAATCAATGGGGAAAGTTATGAAATTAATGTTAATGATAAAGAAATAAAAGAGGTTACAATTCCTGTTGGATATACTCATAGTATAGAAAATACTGGAAATGAAGAAATGATTTTGTTGATTTGGGGTAATGAATTATTTAATCAGCAAAAACCAGATACAATTTTTAAAGAGGTATCTAATAATAACATAAACATTATTAAAGGAGAGAATTAATGGAAAAATTAAAAGTTATGGTTGTTGTAGGAACAAGACCAGAGATAATAAGATTAGCTGAAGTAATAAAAGCTATTGATAAATATTTTAAACTTACCTTAGTGCATACAGGACAAAATTATGATTATACATTAAACCAAGTTTTCTTTGAAGAATTCGGATTAAGAAGTCCAGATTATTTCCTTGACACACCTGGAAAAACAGTAGCAGAAACAGTAGGAAATATAATATCAAAAACATATGATGTGATTTCAAAAGTTAAACCAGATGCACTTTTAGTTTTAGGGGATACAAATAGTTGTTTATCGGCATACTCAGCAAAAAGGCTTAAAGTACCTATTTTTCATATGGAAGCTGGTAATAGATGCTTTGATTTTAATGTACCTGAAGAAATTAACAGAAGGGTTGTTGATCATATAAGTGATGTTAACCTTGCGTATACAGAAAATGCAAGAAGATATTTAATTAATGAAGGAATAAAAAATGATTTCCTTTATGTTACAGGTTCTCCAATGGCGGAAGTACTATATAAAAATATAGAAAATATTAATAAATCCGATATAGTTAAAAAACTAAATTTATCAGAAAAAGAGTATTTTGTTGTAAGTGCACATAGAGAAGAAAATATTGATTTGGATAGAAATTTTGAAAGTTTAGTTGAAAGTTTAAATGCAGTTGCAGAAAAATACGGAAAACCAATTATTTTTTCAACGCATCCTAGAACTGCTAAAAAGATAAAAGAAAAAAATGTAAAATTTAATTCATTGATTAAAAATCTAGAACCTTTAGGATTTTTGGATTATGTAAAGTTACAAAAAAATGCATTTTGTGTATTATCTGATAGTGGTACAATTCCGGAGGAATCAGCAATATTAAATTTTCCAGGAGTTTCATTAAGAACAAGCACAGAGAGACCTGAGGCATTAGATGCTGGTAGTATAGTACTTGGAGGAATTAATCCAAAAGACATGATCAATTCTATAGAGTTAGCTGTTAATTCATTTGAACCTAACAAAGTAAATCCTGTAAAAGATTACAGAGATCTAAATGTATCTGAAAAAATAGTTAAAATAATTCAAAGTTATTATAACATAATAAATGCTAGAACCTGGAAAAAGAATATCTATTAAAAGTGTTATTAATTGGAGGAATTAATTAATGAAATATAATCCAAAAGTTACTATTGTAATACCAGTTTATAATGGTGAAAAATATATACGAGAAGCAATAGATAGTGCAATAAATCAAACATATAATAATATAGAAATAATTGTTATAAATGATGGAAGTACTGATAATACAGAAAAAATCGTGAAAGAATACTCAGATAAAGTAAAATATATTTATAAACCAAATGAAGGTGTTTCAACTGCATTAAATTTAGGGATTCAAGAAATGACTGGTGAATACTTTTCGTGGTTAAGTCATGATGATTTATATTATCCTAATAAAATTCAGGATAATATAAATTATATAGTAAATAACAATTTGGAAAATGAGAAAATAATTTTATATAGTAATGTCAATTTTATTGACGAGAATTCCAAAGTCTTTAGTACTACATCTTATCAATATTTGGAACCAAATAATAAAAAAGAATACGCATTATTAAGAGGATTAGTAAACGGGATTAGTCTTCTAATTCCCAAAAAAGCATTTTATGATTATAGTTTTTTTTCGGTTGAATTTAAGTGCATACAAGATTATTATTTATTTTTTAAAATGATGAAAACATATAAATTTATTTTTATTAAGAATATTACTGCTGCTTCAAGGGTTCATAAAGAACAGGTAACAAATACAAATCCTAAAGTGATCGAGGAAGGAAATTTTTTGTGGACATTTATGCAGAAAGAAATTCCGGATAATGTAAAAATCGAATTGGAAGGAAGTATTTATAAATTTTATGATGAAATGTACAAATATTTATTAAATAATAGTAAGTATGAATTAGCTATTGAGTATTCGAATGAACAAAGAGAAAAATATTTACAGAAAGGTCTTGAAATGCTTTGTAGAATTTATAAAAATGAAAAAAATGACTTTTACAGTGTTTTAGAAAAATTTATATTAAATAATGAAAATAATATAGATACAAAAGACTATAATAGTATAAAAAAAATTTCAGAGTTTATAGGATTTGAAGAAATTTTAAAATATATAATATCTATTAATGATAATGAAAAATTTGTGAAATTGTATAAAAAGCTAAAGCATAAAAACAAGTTATTAAGAATTAAATATCTTTTTAATAAATTGATATTAATAATAAAAGAGTAAATTTTGGAACGTTTATTGTTAAAAAATCAAGTTAATAAATTTAATATAATAGATGGGATGGATTATGAAAAAAATAATTAAAAAAATATGTAAAAAAGTATTAAAAAGATTTCGTATAGTGACACAAGATGATTTAAAAAATGTTATCGATAGTATAGAACTAGTAAGAGAGAATAACAATAAGTTTAGTATAAATAATACATATAGGTTAGAAAAAGAATTATATAAATCAGTACAAAATTTAGAATACAAATTAAATGAATTTAACAGTTATACTAATATAATTTTATATGAAAATCAAATTGATATTAATAATATAACTGGGAATACTAGGCCAAATTTTAATCCTAAAGTGTCCATTATAATTCCAGTATATAATGGAAAAAAATATATAAGGGAAGCAATAGATAGTGCTTTAAAACAAACTTATAAAAATATTGAAATTATTGTAGTAAATGATGGTAGTAATGATAATGGTGAGTCAGAAAATATAGCATTAAGTTATGGAGATAAAATTAGATATTTTAAAAAGGAAAACGGCGGTGTTTCTAGTGCTTTGAATTTGGGAATTAAAAATATGAAAGGAGAATACTTCGCTTGGCTAAGTCACGATGATTTATATTATAAAAATAATATTGAAGAACATATTAGATATTTGAAAAATACTCTTGAAAATAATATTATAACGTTTACGGGTTTTGATATTATAGATGAAAATAGCAACTTAAGATTCAATGAAACTATAATTTCCAATTTGTATTGTTTTGATTACAAAATCTCAAAAATTAAAACAGAATACTCTTTATTAAAAGGAGAAATTAACGGCGGGTCAGTATTAATACCTAAAAATGCATTTGAAGAATTTGGTTTGTTTAATGAGAAGCTTAAAATTTCTCAGGAAAGGGAAATGTGGTCAAGATTAATTAGTAAATATAAATTTATAAATATTCCTTATAATACAAATTCAATACGTACTCATGATGAGCAGGTAACAAACCAAAATAAAAATGTACTTTTAGAAACAAATATGCAAAGAAGTAAAATAATTGATAATATAAAAAAAGAAAAAAGAGAAGAATTAGAAAAATCGGAATATAATTTTCTTGTATCAATGCTTAAATACTATGAAATGAATAATATAGAAGCTATGACATCAGAAATTAGGACTAGAATAGAAAAATTAAGGTAAGAGGTAAGAATATGATAAAATTTCCTAAAGTAACGATAATTATCCCAGTATATAATGGAAAAGAATATATGAGATATTCAATAGAAAGTGCACTCTCTCAGAATTATAAAAATATTGAAATATTGGTTATAAATGATGGGAGTGACGATGAGGGTGAAACAGAAAAAATAGCCTTAGAGTATGGAGATAAAATTAAATATTTTAAAAAAGAAAATGGTGGGGTATCAACAGTTTTAAATATGGCTATTGATATAATGGAAGGTGAATATCTTTCATGGTTAAGCCATGATGATGTATACTGTTTTGATAAAATATCTACTCAAATCGATTTTTTGAATCAAAACAATTTAATAGATGAAAACGTTATACTATATTCAGATTATGATTTAATTGATAAAAAATCAAGATTAATTTCTAATTGTACAAAAAATCATGAAATGTTGGAAAAGAAACCTGAGTATGCATTATTAAGAGGAACTGTAAATGGCATTACATTACTTATTCCAAAAAAAGCATTTATTGAATGTGGAAATTTTGATGAACAATTAAGATGCACTCAAGACTATGTTTTATGGTTTAAAATGATGAAAAAATTTAAGTTCATTCATATTCCTAAAGTGCTTGCGAAGTCTAGATATCACTTGAAACAAGTTTCAAATACCAATATTAAAGTGATAACAGAGGGAAATGAATTATGGATTAATATGATTGAGGATATTCCTGAAGAACGTAAAATTAAATTAGAGGGTAGTATTTATAATTATTATTATGAAATGGCAAAATTTTTAAAAGACACACCATATGAAGGAGCAAGGATTCATTGTGAAAAGATGTATAAAGAAATTTTTGAAGATACAAAAATTAAATTAAAAAGTTTTTTGGTAAGTGTAGTAATTCCTTTCTATAATAGAAATGAAGAAGTATGTAGAGCAATAAAATCAGTTTTAGATCAAACTCATAGAAATATAGAAATTATAATTGTTAATGACGGTAGTACATCAGATATATCAAAAGTACATAAAATTGTTAATGAAAACAAAAATATTATTACATTGATTAATTTAGAAAAGAATAAAGGAGCGTCACATGCTAGAAACGTTGGGTTAGATATTGCAAAAGGAGACTATGTGGCTTTTTTAGATTCAGATGATGAATTTTGCGAAGAAAAAATAGAGCAACAGCTAATGAATATGCTTCTAAGAGATTCTTTGTTAAGTCATACATCATATATTAGAAGAGGATTCGATAGTGAACAAATAATTGACAGTGGAAAATTAACTGGTGACGTAAGGAAAAGAATTATTTATAATTGCACAATTGCCACTCCAACTGTTATGATTAATAGAAAATATTTGGAAACAAAAAAATATAGATTTAATGAAGAATTAATTATAGGAGAAGATACTTGTTTTTGGTTAGATTTATTAGAGAATACAGAATTGTTAGGTATTGATATTCCTTTATCTATTGTAAATTCTAATTATAATAGTGCTGCTTATAACGACGAGAAACAAATTATTGGTTTAAAAACTATATTAACTTATGTATTAAATCATAATGAATTAAATAAATATGATTATGAAATTGCAATTTTGGCTAGATGCTATTCTAATTATGTTGATAGATTAAAAGGTGATAAAGAAGTTCAAATTAATTACGAATATGATAGGAATAATTCGGAAAGAATAAAAAGATGGATTAGAACAATTATTAAGTCTATCAGTGAGAATGGAATTATAGTAACATTAAAGAAAATTTATCAAAGAGCTTCAATAAAATTAAGGAGGAGTTAGATGGAGTATGTATTTTTATTTGTATTAATTTTAAATATGGTTATGAGTTTTACAATTATTTTTAAAAATAGGTTTGAAGAAAATATATTTATAACAATAGCTTCCTGCACTCTACTACTATTTATTACAGGAGCATTTGGAAGTTTATTTATAGGATTTATATTAATTATGCTTGCTAATATTATATTACTAGTATTCAATATAGTTTCTGTGATAAAAAAGAAAGTATCGCTAAAAGGACAAGTTTTTACTCCGGGTTTAATTCTATTTGTATTATCATACATATTTTTTCTTATCAATGTAGTAGGAAGAAAAGCGACTGAATGGGATGAATTTTCGCATTGGGCTTTAGTAGTTAAAAATATGTATAATTTAGGTAATTTAGGATTGGGAAATGATTCTACAGTAATGATTAAAAATTATTTATCAGGCACATCAATTTTTCAATATTTTTGCACAAGATTATCTGGTGAGTTTAATGAATCCATGATGTACATGGGTATGAATATAATAATTATTTCAACAATACTTCCAGTTTTTAGAAATTTTACTAGAAAAAAAGATATAATGATCTATTTTTTATTTGGATCAATTTTGTTATTACCAATGTTATTTTATTATAATATTTATTTTTCTTTATATGTTGATGGTGTTTTAGGAATGGTTTTTGCCTATACAATTTATTCATATTTCTTTAATTGCAAGAATAGCTTAAAGAGATTTACATATACAAATTTATCATTATCTTTTGTTATGTTGGTTCTGATAAAAGATTTTGGATTATTATTCCTAGCAGGCGCCTTAATTTTGATAATAATAGATAATGTATTTATTAAGAACAAATTTATTTTTAAAATTAAGGAAATTTGGAACAATAATAAATATATATTATTATGTGTTATTCCAGCAATTTGCATTAAATTTATTTGGAATATAGTGATTAAAGTTAATAATGTTGAAACACTAAGTAATACATCATCTATTATTCCAGTTATAAAGAATTGTATTAAAGGAAATTTATTGCCATATCAAAATACTGTAATTACATCATATGTACAAGCACTATTTTTAAATCCTTTAGTTCAAGAAACAATAATACCATTATCATTTGTTTTGGTTATATTAATCTCTATTGTTTTAGCCTATTTTGTTATTTGTAATTACAGAGGTAATATAAAAACTATTAAACTAGTTATGGTATTATTAATACTAGGCTCTATGTTATATGCAACGGTGTTGTTATTTGTTCCATATTTGTCTATGTTTGGAGAATATGAGGCTCTTAGATTGGCATCATTTACTCGATATATGAACACCTACGTTATTGGTTTGATATTTATACAGTTGTGTTTTCTTATTGATAATGTATCAGAGAACAAAAAAAATAGAGAAAAAGTTATTATCTTTTTCTTCGTATTCATTATATTGAATACTCCTATAAGTTATATTATGAATTTATCAGCTAATTCAAGAGCGAAGGTTATGCAAACAAAAACAGAAAGAAGTTCTTATGATAAACTTAACAGAATAGTAAATAAAAATGTCAAAAAAAATGAAAAGGTTTACTTTATTGCAACAAATACGGTGGGATATGAGTATTATCTGGCTAAATATGAGCTGACACCAATACAAATAAATAAAGGTAATACATGGAGTATAGGTCAAAAATATTATGAAGCAGATATATGGACATCATATAAAACAACTGAAACTTGGAAAGATGAATTATTGAATGAATACGATTATGTATACCTCTATAAAATAGACAAAGAGTTTATTGCAAACTTTGGAAAGTTGTTTAATGATAGCGAATTACAAGAAAACTCATTATACAGAGTAGTGGACGATAGTACGAAAGAAAAAATTTTGGAATTTGTAGGAGAATAAGTATGAAAAAAATATTAGTTATTATACCGGCATTTAATGAAGAAGAGTCAATATTAAATGTATACAATAGCATAAGAAATTTTAGCTCAGAATTGGATTGTATTGTTATAAATGATGCTTCTATTGATAGTACAAGGAGTATTCTCGAAAAAAACAATATTCCTCATATAGATTTGGTTCATAACCTTGGAATAGGTGGAGCCGTCCAGACAGGTTATAAATATGCGTATTATAACAATTATGACTACGCTGTACAATTTGATGGTGATGGGCAACACAATATCGAATATATTTATGAGTTAATTGATTCAATTGAAAAAGAAGGAAATGATTTAGTTATAGGATCAAGATATATAATTAAGGATTCAGATTCATTTCAATCAACTCAAATAAGACAATTTGGTATTAAAATTATATCAATTTTTATTAAATCTGTAACTAGAAAAAAAATATATGATACAACATCTGGTTATAGGGCATGTAACAAAAGTATTATAAAATGTTTTGCTAATTCTTATCCCATAGAATATCCAGAACCAGTATCTACAGTGGAGGTGTTAAAAAGAGGATATAAAGTTGGAGAAATATTTGTAAAAATGAATGAGAGACAGGGTGGGGTATCATCTATTAGAGCATGGAAAACAGCCTACTATATGCTAAATGTTGTTTTATCAATTTTAATAGTAAGTTTTAGGAGGTACAAGTAATGCAAATAATGTTAAAAATTGAAATTGTTTTTTTTGCTATAATAATGATGTTAATAGTACTTAATTTTACTAAAAAAGATAGAATATCAATTAAGTTTTCAATAGTTTGGCTTTCGGCAATATTATTTATTGTTCTCCCTATTATACTTCCAAATGTATTTGAAAAAATTAAAGAATTGTTGTCTTTTGAAATGTTTTCTAATCTTTTATTTGCATTTTTGATAGGGGGATTGATTTTTATTTCGATGTCTCTAACGATTATAGTTTCGGGACAAAATAAAAAAATAAATATATTAATTCAAGAAATATCAATTTTAAAAGAAGAAAAAAATATTATAGATAAAAGGAGAATAAAATGAATATTAGACCAAAAGTTAGTATAATTGTTCCTGTGTACAAGGTGGAAAAATACTTAAGAAGGGCGATGGATAGTCTTGTAAACCAAACATTGGATAATATAGAAATAATTTGTATAAATGATGGATCCCCAGATAATTGTTTAGAAATTTTACATGAATATAAAAATAAGTATAATGATAAGAATATAATTATAATTGACAAAAAAAATGAGGGCGTTTGGAAAGGTCGATTTGATGGTATAAAAATTGCTAATGGAGAATATATAGGTTTTACTGATTCCGACGATTATATTTCGATTGACTATGCTGAAAAATTATATACTTCTGCAAAAACAAATAATTCAGATATATCAATATGTGGATTTTATAGAGTTGATACAGATACAGAAAAAGTTTTTTCTACAGAAATGAAAAAATATAATGGCAAAATTATTGATATGGATATTAATCCGGAAGATACTTTAGCTATTAATGGAGCATTGTGGAATAAATTATACAAAGCGGAAATTTTAAAAAATTTAGACAATTTAAAGAATCCTCCTAAAATATTGGATGATATGATGTTCTTTCTTCTAGTGTTACTAAAAACAAAAAAGATATCTTTTATAAATGATCCATTATATTATTATATGGTTAGATCTGATTCTATTGTTTCTACTATAAAATCAGAGCAAATTAGTTCAACTCAAAACGCGATGCTAGAGGTTAAAAAATTGTATGATGAAAGTGAAAATGGGAAAAAACTTAAAACACTTCTTGACTCAATGGTATTTTTACATTTTGGTTTATCTTTAATGTTTAGAGTTTCATATGATAAAAGTTCTGATTTTAAAAAAATATTAAATGAAAACACACAATTTTTAAATCAATATTTCGAAACATGGAGGCAATCAAAGTATTTAAACATTTGTTATTCAATAAAGCATAGATTTATGAATATTAAACTTGCTATAATGAAAAAGATTTATATATTTAACTTATATAAAATGTTTTTAAAAGTATATAGATTTATGATAGACAAAATGAAAATTGATATTAAGTGGTAATTAATTAAATGGAGGCAAACGTGAAAAAAAGGAGAAGTAATATGAGATTTTTGCTGGTTGGAGTATATATAGTACTAACTATTTTGGGAATCGTTTTAATAAAAAGAGGTGGAAATGCAGGAGCAATATCAATTAAAGAAGGTAATTTGTTATTTGGTATTAGTTATATTAGTCTTATTGGTTTTATTTGTTATGTTCTCAGTTTTTTGATTTATACAAGAGTTATAACAATGTTTGATTTGAGTTATATAACCCCTATAGTTACTGGTATAGTACAGATAAGCATTTTAATAGCTTCATTTTTTATTTTTAAAGAACAAATTAATAAATATGGTATAATTGGTGCAAGTTTAATTATTATAGGAGTTATTGTTATGAATATTAATAGTTTAAAAAAATAATTATGAAATAAATGTTAGGAGGAAAAATGAAAAAATACGATTATTTGATAGTAGGAGCTGGCCTATTTGGTTCTACTTTTGCTTACGAAATGTCAAAGATAGGTAAAAAATGCTTAGTAATTGATAAAAGAAATCATATTGGTGGAAATATTTATTGTGAAGTGCAAAACAATATAAATATTCATAAATACGGTGCTCATATATTCCATACAAGTAATATCAAAATTTGGGAATATATAAATCAATTTTCTGAATTTAATAATTATATTAATTCACCAATTGCAAATTATAAAGGAGAAATTTATAATTTACCTTTTAATATGAATACATTTAATAAATTATGGGGAGTTGTTACTCCTCAAGAAGCAGCAGAAAAAATAGAAAGTCAAAAATTGAATTTCGGACAACCCGAAAATCTAGAAGAACAAGCGATATCTTTAGTGGGTACAGATATATATGAAAAGCTTATAAAAGGTTATACTGAAAAACAGTGGGGAAAAGAATGTAAGAATTTACCAGCTTTTATTATTAAACGCTTGCCAGTTCGATTTAGTTATGATAACAATTATTTTAACGATAGATTTCAAGGCATTCCTATTGGAGGATATAATACAATTATTAATAAGATGTTAGAAAAATCCGATTTAGAATTAGGAGTGGATTATTTAAAAAACAAGGAAAAATATTATGATTTAGCAGATAAAATAATTTATACAGGAATGATTGATGAATATTATAATTATATATATGGAAATTTGGAATATAGAAGTCTTAAATTTGAAGATTTAGAATTACATGATATTGATAATTATCAAGGTGTTGCCGTTGTAAATTATACTGATCTAGAAACTCCATATACAAGGTTGATTGAACATAAATATTTTGAATTTGGAACACAAAAAGGAACAATTATAACTAAAGAATACCCTATCGATTGGAAAATTGGCGAAGAAGCGTATTATCCAATTAATGATGTTAAAAATTCTGAATTGTTCAAGAAATATAAAAAATTAGGGGATAATGAAATCAAAGTAATATTTGGTGGACGATTAGGTAATTATCAATATTATGATATGGATAAAGTTATAGAAGCCTCTTTAAATTTAGTTAATAAATTAAATAATAAATAATTAATATATGATTATTAGAAATGAGGAAAAGTTATGTGGGGAGATATAGCAATAGCGTTTTTATTGGCATTTATTACAGCATATGTGGTAACACCATATACAATGAGATTAGCTAAAAAAGTAGGGGCAGTTGATATGCCAGAAAATAGGAGAATAAATGTAATACCAATGCCAAGATTACGGAGGAATTGCGGTAATTTTAGGGTTTATGGTATCTGCAATTTATTTAGTAATAGCATTAAAAGTTGAGGATGTAATTGCATTAAGAGGAGAAACTCAATATTTTTTAAAACTAATTGGACTTTTTTCAGGTGCAATAGTATTAGCTGTAATGTGCTTTATAGATGATATGAAAAATTTACCAGCAATAGTTAAACTATTATTTCAAATTTTCGCAGCTACAATTGTAGTTGCATGTGGAATAAGAATTGAGGCAATAACAATACCATTTCTAAACCTTCCGCAAAATGAAATATTAACTTATATAGTAACTATAATATGGATAGTGGGTATTACAAATGCAATTAATCTTACAGATGGATTGGACGGGCTATCATCTGGAATAACACTTATATCATGTATTTCTTTATTAATAATATTCACAATGAATGGTTCTCCATTAATAAGCATAATACTAATAACTGCACTTGCTGGTGCAATATCAGGGTTTTTACCGTTTAATGTAAATCCTGCTAAAACCTATGTAGGAGATATAGGAGCTGAGTTTTATGGATTTGCAATATCTATAATTGCGATATTGGGAATGGCTAAAACATATACAGCAGTTGTTATTATTGCTCCGTTAATTGTTTTGATTTTGCCAATTTTTGATACTCTTTTTGCAATTATAAGACGTGGAATTAAAGGAAGGTCATTAAGGGCAATATTTAAACCTGATAATGGTCATTTGCATCATAAGTTAATAAAAAAAGGTTACACACAAAAACAGTCAGTTTATATACTATATGGTGCAAGTGCTTCATGTGGTATGTTTGCAATAATCTTGTTGGAAAGTGGAATATGGAAGGCAATGTCTTTTGCTTTAATTGTTTTAGCAATGGTGGCTATTGGATACAGAGATATTTTAAAAACCAGATCACTTACTAGCAAATCTGAATCAAATGAAGAATAGAACAACATATAAAATATAAAGGTAAAAATTAAAGAATGTAATAATGTAAGAGGTGGGATATGGAAAAAATATTATTTATATCAAGTACAGGTGGCCATTTAAATGAATTGTTGCAATTAAAACCAATGTTTAAAGATTTTGATTATAATATAGTAACAGAAAAAGACAACTTTACAATAAGTTTAAAAAATGAGTATAAAGATAAAATATACTACTTACCATATGGAACAAGAAGCAAAATGTTTTCATATCCGTTTAAATACTTCTTTTTGTGTCTTAAGAGTATTTATTTATATTTTAAAATAAAACCAAAATTTATTATTACAACAGGAACTCATACTGTAGTTCCTATATGTTATTTAGCAAAAATATTTGGTACTAAAATAATATTTATAGAAACATTTGCAAATTCAAATTCAAAAACTGTTTCAGGTAAATTGTTATATCCGATATCAGATTTATTTATTGTGCAATGGGAAAGTATGTTAGAATTATATCCAAAAGCAAAATTCTATGGAGGTATTTATTAATGATTCTAGTATTGTTAGGTACTCAAAATAATAGTTTTTTAAGATTATTGGAAGAAGTAGATAGAAATATAGTTAATGGTGTTATTGAAGAAGAAGTTATTGTTCAGGCAGGTTACACAAAATATGAATCTAATAATATGAAAATACATAATTTGGTTTCATCACAGGAAATGGAAAAATTAATTGAGGATGCAAATTTTATAATTTCTCATGGTGGTGTTGGTTCAATATTGCAATGTGTAAAAAAAGGTAAAACAGTAATTGCAATTCCAAGGCAGAAAAAATACAAGGAACATGTTAATGACCACCAATTACAATTAGTAAAAACATTTGCAGATAAAGGCTATATTATAGGGATAAATGATATTAAAGACTTACAACAGGCAATTATATCAATAAAGAAATTTAAACCTAAAGAATTTACAAGTAATACACAAAATATTATAAATAAAATTAATTTTTTTATTAATGAAAATAGTAAATAATTATTTTTTAAAAAATATTTCTAAATGAATATATTGTTTTTTTATTAAATTAAGAACAATTTTAAATTTTTTAAAACTCAAAAAGTATAAATTGAATATTATATTTATAAATTCTAGTTTTTTTAAAAAAGGAATAAGAAATGAGGAAAGGTGATAATATGAAATTACTAATGCACACATGTTGTGCCCCATGCAGTATTAATTGTATAAATGTTCTTAGAGAAGAGGGTATAGAACCAACTTTATATTGGTATAATCCTAATATTCATCCTTATATAGAATATAAAAATAGAAAAGAAAGTTTGGCTAAATATTCAAAAATTGAAAATGTAGAAACAATTTTCGAAGAAGAATATGGGTTGAAAGACTTTTGTAAAAATGTAATAAATAATTTAGAAAATAGATGTGTTGATTATTGTTATAGAGTTCGTCTTGAGAAAACTGCACAATATGCAAAAGCAAACGGATATGATGCAATCACTACTACATTATTTGTTAGTCCATATCAAAATCACCAAGAAATTAAAAAAATACTTGAGGAAATAGCAAAAAAATATAGTTTAAAACCAATATATAGAGATTTTAGACCTGGTTTTAGAATTGGCCAAAACAAGGCTAGAGAATTAGAACTTTACATGCAAAAATATTGTGGTTGCATTTTTTCCGAAGAAGATAGATATATTAAGAAATAAATTTTAATATTGTATTATTAAAATTATTATGTTTAAATAATTTCATATTAGTACATTTCTAATAAATATACATTTGAATATAATATAAAAGAAAAACAAAAATATTAGATTAAAAAATAAATAAAATATTAAGAAAAAATAATAAATAAAACTTATGGCAGATAAAATAATAAATAAAATATTATATAAAATAGAATAAATATAATTTATAAAGTTATATTAAAAGTTAGGTTATAAATCGTGGTGAAGTGAAAAAGTAATTGCAATTTTGTAACATTAACTGCGGTTATAAATCGTCTTATTTTAACTCTTTCGTTGACAACACTAACAAAAAGTGGTATCATAACATTATTAATTCATGGGAATTATAATTACTTTTAAAAATTAATTAATTATTAAAAGGAGAGAGAAAAATGGATAATACCGCAAAAACAAATGTAAACCTTAACCTCATAAAAAACTTAACCATTCATGATGTGAGAATTATTTCTGATCTGCGAATGATAGCGGATCGGGCTTCGAAATCAGAAATCATGATAAGAAAAGTATATACTTTCATGATAGGGCAACAAGAATTGGAATTGATTTCTGAAAAGGAAAAGATTTCAAAAGATGGCATGTGGACTGCCTCATACAAATATGAGAAATACACTTGTATGTGCTCAGAAGAAGAAATATTCAAACTTTTCAAAGCACAATATCTTCTGGAGCATGGCATGAAAAATCTTGTGTATGAGGAAAGAGGGCTTGATGAAAAAGAACTTATAGAAACGTGCAATTTGTTCAATGATTTTATTCTTCGTACAGAAAAATTGTATAAGGATGTACAAAAAAATTGAAAATCCATTTGACGGATATAAAGTATTTTACTTTGTATCCGTTTTTTTAATTAAAAGATAAGTTGTGTCTGAATTAAAAGATAGCATGTTTGAGTTAAAAGATAAGTTATGTTTGAATTAAAATAAAGCTCTGCTAGGCATTAATAATAGATAAAGTTATGCCAAAATTAATTGAATTTATTGGTGATTCAGTTATTGTAAAACATAATGGATATAATAGAAATATAAGTTGTGTTTGATGAATAGTACAACAAATAATTTATTATTAAATATTTTTACATGAAAATATAATTACTATTATATTTGGTGAGGTGAAAAACTAAGTGAAATTTTGCATTAGTATATTTAAAATTAATAATATAATTTTTATAGATTAAATTCAATTTTTATGATATATTAATAAATAATTAATAACTAACAAAAGAAATATCAAGGAGGAAAAGTTTTGAACAGATTAATATTAGTTGATGGAAACAGTATAATGAATAGAGCTTTTTATGGAATAATGGGAAGTAAAATGTTAACAGCAAAAGATGGTAGATATACTAATGCTGTATATGGATTTTTGTCTATAATTTTTAAAATTATGGAGGATTTGCAACCTAAATATATGGGTGTAGCATTTGATTTAAAAGGCCCAACACAAAGACATTTAATGTATGATAAGTATAAAGCTAATAGAAAAGGTATGCCAAATGAACTTGCAGAGCAAATGCCTATGATAAAAGAAATCTTAAAAGCTATGAATATTTCTATTATTGAAAAAGCGGGGTATGAAGGTGATGATATAATCGGAACACTTGCGAGAAAAGGCGAAAGAGAAGGCCTTGATGTTACAATACTTTCAGGAGATAGAGATAACCTTCAAATAGCTACAGACAAGATCACTATAAGAATTCCAAGAACTAAAATGGGTAAAACAGAAACTGATGATTATACAAAAGAAAAAATTATTGAGGAATATGGAATAGAACCAATTCAACTAATAGAAGTTAAGGGACTTATGGGAGATACCTCTGACAATATTCCTGGTGTGCCAGGGGTTGGAGAAAAAACAGCTATTAATCTTATTAAAGAGTATGGAACAATTGAAAAATTATATGATGCTTTAGTTAATGGTAATGCAGCAGTTAAAGGAAAATTAAAGGAAAACCTAGAAAGTAATAAAGAACTTGCTTTAATTTCAAAATCTTTGGGTACTATAAATATAGATGTACCAATAGAGGACAATATGGAAAGCTTAAAGGTTTCTGAATGGGATAAACAAGCTGTTTTATCAATTTTTAAAGAGTTAAATTTCAATAGGTATATTGAAAGATTTAATTTGAATAATGAGTCTACTTGCGTACCAACAGAAATGACAATCGATTGTTTATATAAAATAATGGATATAAAAACTATTGAAGAGCTTAAAAACATTGCAAACATTATAAAAGAAGATAAAAAATTGATTTTCTATTTAGGAAAAGAAGATGACAAACTAAGCAATAAAATAATAAAAAAATCTATTAATTCTATAAGCATATTTAATGAAAAAAAATCAGAAGTATATTATATAAAACTAAACAGCAATTACAATAATAATTTTAAAGAGTCATTATCTGATACATTTAACGATATATTTAACAAAACTTTTTTTGAATTATTTAAAGAAATTTTTGAAAATACTAATATAGAAAAATTCGGTTATAAGTTAAGCGAAGATTATGTTATATTAAAGCAAATGGGAATAAAACCAAATAACTTTAAATTTGATGCTGAAATAGCAGGATATGATTTGGACCCAACTAGTAAATATACATTAAATGATTTATCTATGAAATATCTAAGTATAGATTTTAGTGAGTTGTTACAATTAAATGAAAATATAGAAAAGAATAATCAAATAAATCTATTTGAAGTTATGGAAGTAAAAGAGGAAATTGATAATAAAAGAAATGAAAATTCACTTATTGCGTATTGCATTGGTAAATTATATACGGTTACAATAGAAAAACTAAAAGAAATAGGAAGTTTAGATTTGTTTTATAATATAGAAATGCCTCTTGTAGAAGTACTTGGAGAGATGCAATTTGAGGGTGTTTTTGTTGACAAAAATGAGCTAATTAAAATCGGGGATTCTTTAAAGCAACAATTAGAGATTTTAGTAAAAGAAATAATTATATTAGCAGATGAGGAATTTAATATTAATTCAACACAACAATTAGGAGTGATATTATTTGAAAAATTAAAGCTTCCAAGTGGTAGAAAAAATAAAAAGGGATATTCAACAGATGTTGATACTTTAGAAAAAATCAAACATATGCATCCAATTATAGAAAAAATACTTGAATATAGAAGCTTAACTAAGCTTAATTCTACTTATGTTGAAGGATTGCTACCTTATATTAATACTGAAACTAAAAGAATTCATTCATATTTTCATCAAACAATTACAGCAACAGGCAGAATAAGCAGTACAGAACCTAATTTGCAAAATATACCAACTAGATTGGAATTAGGTAAAACACTAAGAAAAGTGTTTAAACCTGCAGAAGGATATATATATATTGATGCCGATTATTCTCAAATAGAGTTAAGAGTTTTGGCTCATATCTCTAAAGATGAAAATATGGTTCAAGCATTTAAAAATGACGAAGATATTCATAAACAAGCAGCTTCGAAAGTTTTAAATATACCAATGGAAGAAGTTACTAAAGAGCAAAGAAGTTCTGCAAAAGCTGTAAATTTTGGCATAGTTTATGGAATTAGTGATTTTGGATTATCTGAGCAATTGGGAATAAGCAAAAAACAGGCAAAAGAATATATAGAACAGTATTTAGAAAAATATTCTGGAATAAAAATGTTTATGGAAGAAGTAGTTGAGCAAGCTAAAAAAGATGGTTTTGTTGAAACACTATTTCATAGAAGAAGGTATATACCAGAATTGAATTCTAACAACTTTATGGTTCGTCAATTTGGTGCAAGAGCAGCAATGAATACACCAATTCAAGGAACAGCAGCAGATATAATGAAGATTGCAATGATAAATGTTTATAAATGTTTAAGGGACAGTGATTTAGATGCAAAAATTATATTACAAGTACACGATGAGCTTATATTAGAATGTAATAAAAAAGATAAGGAACAAGTATCTAAAATTTTAAAACAATGCATGGAAAGTGCAATAAACTTAGATGTGCCAATAAAAGCAGATACATCAGAAGCGGAAAATTGGTATGAAACAAAATAATTAAATTCTAAAATCAATAATTGTTTAAGCGAAAAATTGGTAAAAAACAATTAATGATCAAATTCTATAATCAAAAATTATTTAAGAGCAAAATCGCTATGAAACAAAATAATCAAGTTCTAAAATTAATAAAAGTTTAAAAGGAGGAAAAATATGTCAATTTTAGTTACAGGGGGAATAGGTTACATAGGTAGCCATACAAGTGTAGAATTATTAAATATTGGGGAGGAAATTATCATTATGGATAATTTCTCAAATAGTAATCCAAAAAGAATTGAGGAAATAGAGGAATTATCAGGTAAAAAGTTTAAATTTTATGAGATTGATCTATTAGATAAAAACGGCATGAAAAAAATATTTGAAGAAAATCCAGAAATAGATTCTGTTATACATTTTGCAGGGCTAAAAGCAGTGGGGGAATCTGTTGCAAAACCAATAGAGTATTATTATAACAATGTAGTTGGAACATTAAATTTATTAGAGGTTATGAAAAAGTATAATTGCAAAAAAATAGTATTTAGTTCTTCTGCAACAGTTTATGGGGATCCAAAAATTGTTCCTATTAAAGAGGATTTTCCATTATCTACAACTAATCCATATGGAACTACAAAACTTATGATAGAACAAATTCTTAATGATTTGTATGTTGCTGATAATGAGTGGAGCATAATTTTATTAAGATATTTTAATCCGATAGGAGCTCATAAAAGTGGTCTTATTGGGGAGAGTCCAAATGGAATTCCAAATAATTTAATGCCATATATTAATAGGGTTGCAAGTGGGAAATTAGAATGTTTAAATGTTTTTGGAAATGATTATAAAACTATAGATGGGACAGGTGTAAGAGATTATATTCATGTTGTTGATTTAGCAATAGGTCATCTAAAAGCACTAGAAAAAGCTAGAAATACACAAGGAGTTAAAATATATAATCTTGGAACAGGTAATGGATATTCTGTACTTCAAGTAATTAAGGCTTTTGAAGATGCTAATAATATTAAAATTAATTATAAAATTGTTGCACGTAGACCAGGAGATATTGCCACTTGTTTTGCAGATCCAACAAAGGCAAAAAATGAATTGGGATGGGAAGCAAAGTATGGAATTTTAGAAATGTGTGAAGATGGCTGGAGATTTGAAAAAAACAATTGTTATTAAATTACATATTATTATTCAATAATAATGTGTGAAAATAGCTGAAAATTTGAAAAAGTATTTGAGATAAAATTATATATTATTTTATAGTAATTTATTTTAGATTAATAACTCAAATTTTAGTTATTAATTAATTTTTAATATAAAAAATAAGGTTCAATGTCAATAGTTGGGGTGGCAATTCAGAAATGAGTTGTCATCTCTTTCCATTTGCCGTTTTTAATGTTTAATAAAAAATATCGATAAAAATTTAAATTTTTCTTTCGCT
>Ga0116157_10000038_pt1 | contig 151642 bp, 168 predicted proteins | sample AD_UKC048_MetaG_FD_89882 | JGI IMG/M metagenome (GOLD analysis project Ga0116157, IMG submission 89882) | Active sludge microbial communities of municipal wastewater-treating anaerobic digesters from USA - AD_UKC048_MetaG | ecosystem: Engineered > Bioreactor > Anaerobic > Digestate | place... | reverse complement strand
GGTTATAATTGTTTTGGTGAGTCATCTTGTTCTCCTTTTTTGGTTTGGTCACCGTTAAGGATACTCTTGACTCACCATTTTTTGTTAAGGTTCATGAATTTACAGAAACAATGTTACACCAACGAGGAAGATTATGTGTGGGATTTGTGGCATTATTAATCCAGTATCAGACAATGATATTAAGAGTATGGTGAAAGCTCAGCAACATCGAGGACCAGATGGGTTTGGTTTTTTTACTGATACCCTTGGTCAAATTAATTTGGCGCACAACCGGCTAAGTATAATTGATCTGTCCGATTTAGCTTCTCAGCCTATGAACTCTTCAGACGGTCGATATTATCTAGTCTTCAATGGCGAAATTTACAATTATCTAGAGCTTAAAGCTGAACTTTCTGATTACCCATTTCGCTCGTTATCGGACAGTGAAGTTATCCTAGCCGCATATCACCGCTGGGGTAAGAATTGCCTAGATCATTTTCTGGGTATGTTTGCTTTCTTGCTATGGGATGATCAAGAACATTTGTTGTTTGCTGCCCGGGATCGTTTTGGGGTCAAACCACTTTACTTTGCGACCTCGGGTGATACAGTCTATTTGGCAAGCGAAATAAAAACTATACATGCGGCTGGTTTTGTTTCAGAACCTAATAAGAATGCATGGGCAACCTTCCTAACAACCGGATTGCATGATTTTTCAGAAACCACCTTTTGGGAAGGCGTTAACTCTTTACCAGCAGGTCACTATCTGACCTGGCAGAATAATCATATAAATATAAAGAAATGGTATGACTTGGCTGACCATTTACAAGATGGTCTCGATACTCGAGCAAATCAGCTTGTTGAAGATGAGTATTTTTCTTTGCTTCAAGAGAGTATCAAGTTGCGATTTCGCTCGGACGTTCCAGTAGGAATAAATTTAAGCGGAGGGTTGGATTCTTCAACATTGCTTTACCTGGTTCAGCAGGTAGAAGGTGAAAGGAGTGCAGTCTCTGCTTTCACCTTCATCACTGGCGATAGTAATTATGATGAACTACCATGGGTCGAGAAAATGCTTGATAGTACTTGCCACCCATTGATCACGTGCAAATTGAGTGTTAAAGATGTGCCCAAGTTGGCAACTTCTGTTGCACAAGCAGAAGACGAACCCTTTGGCGGTCTACCAACATTAGCGTATGCAAGGCTTTTTGAAGAGGCAAGAGAACGAGGTGTGATTGTACTACTTGACGGACAAGGGATGGATGAGCAATGGGCTGGATACAGTTATTACCGAAACACAGGACTATTACCAGCACCAACTGTACAGGGTGCCAATGATCCCTTAGTCCGCCCTGCTTGTGTTCAACCAGAATTTGCACGTTTAGCTCGTCCATTTGTGCCAGTTACGCCGTTTGATAATTCACTTCTTAACCTGCAATACCGAGACATTCGATATACCAAAATACCGCGTGCTTTGCGTTACAACGACCGTATTTCAATGCGAGCCTCAGTTGAGTTGCGAGAACCATTTCTTGACCACAGGCTTGTGGAACTTGCTCTTCGTCAACCAAATGAGCGCAAGGTAAATAAGAGTATGGGAAAACTATTTTTACGCTCGCTTCTAAATTCTCGTTTGCCTTCGGGAATAGCAGATGCACCAAAACGGCCTTTACAAACTCCGCAGCGCGAGTGGCTCCGAGGTCCTCTGCGCAAATGGGCTGAAGCTTATATTGAATTTGGATTGCAAGTGAAGAGTGATTGGTTAATCCCAAGCAAAGTTCGTTTAGAATGGCAAAGATTTCTAAACGAGGAGAGTGATAATAGTTACTATATCTGGCAATGGGTTAATTTAGGGTTGATGTTTGAGAATAGTAAATCATAATAACTATCTTCTAAATTAGTCGCATGTATTAATTGATGCGTAATAGTTACTCTTAACCATTCACAAGTATTCCAATATTTCTCAAGAATTCTGCTGAAGCAGTAAACTCAGCCATATTTGTAATTAAGAAAAAAACTGTTGCGCAACTGGCGATTGCCAGGATGAATGGCCTAAGTTTCGTTTTTGAACCACTGGAAGCGAGAAGAATTAAAAGGGGAAGAAAATGCATAGAATACAAAAAAGTTTCATCGCCAAAAACAACATGTAGCAATACGAAGAAAATTAGTGACCCCCAGACCACTTTATAAATTGTGTACTTTCGAACGCTCTTCAACGAAATGATCACACCACTTAACAAGAGAAGTATCCAAAAAAACAAAGCAAAATAGCCAAACAAAGATCTATATGTAAAAAGCGATTGCTGTATTGATAAGCGACTTAACTCAGTTGATATGGTCACTATTTTAGCTTCAGGAATCACGACCGAATGAAAAAAGAAGACCCTAATCGAATCGACCATTCTTTCAAAAGAAGGGATATAAGTAAACTTGGCAAGTTTTCCACTACCTGTAAAGAAATACTGGGCATATGGAAAAATAATTCGTTCAATTATCCAGAATAATGAAGCCAATACTAAAGAACCAACAAATGCAAGAAGGGCTTTGTACCATTTCATACTGAAAATGGTAGACAAGAAACCGACAACCCAATTAGTAGCGGTCATACTAAATGTGGAAAAGTTTAAAAATACATGGAGAAGTAATGGATTTCTCACTTTATTTTGAAATAACAGCATGCATAAGGCGAGAATAATTGAAATTGAACCTAGTGTGAATGCTTCTGGAACCGGTAACCAAAAAATTGCTGAAGAACTCACCGATGCAAGACCTGTAAAAATGAATGAATCAAGTACTCTAGTGCCATTTAAGCGCAGTAAAACATACATCCCGATTACAAAAATGCCAGCTATGCCTGCTGTGAAAATGCGAATGGCATTTATTGTAATGAGCCCAAGCACCTTTGTTAAAATTGAACCCACCGAAAACAATAATAACGGCTCTACCGGGTGTTCAGAAGTTATTCTATGGCCGATAAAAGAACTGTCTGTCATTAGGAATTTTTGTTTTGGAATATCTGCATCAAACCAAATATCAGATGTCCTTATTTCCCCATGATATCCATATTCATAGATTACTGGATGCAACTGGGAGGATCTTCTGATTGAGAAATATGCAGATAAAAGAGCAAAACAAAACACCCCGATAATTTCAATCGTTCTTATAAACCTGGTAGTTTTCTTTTGTGGTTCTGATTCAATTATATTGAACATATAACTGCTCTTATCGGATTTGAGTAATTGCCTGGTGAGAAACGCTTTTACAAGGATTTATACTAAGTTTCCTTAAGAAATGTTGCATTTGATTTACGATCATAAAGCATAACAATAAAGGGCAGTTAATCCGACTGCAAAACCCCACGTAATCTGTCATCGTTACTCGAACGGATGCTTGTTTTGGCAAAGCTTAAAAGATTTTACCATTTATTCCTTAGGGAACAGCCATGGTTTTGGTAATATACATTCGACCCATTCGGTCACCAGGTGGACATGGTCACCCCTGACACTTTTGATCAAACGGATGATTGGTAGCGATCCAAATGCGCAATACCAAGAAAGTTGATTGTCTTTCCAGCTTGTTTTCTGCTGCTTGACATTATCTTACCCAACCTTACGCAGCCCCTCGGTAATGCGGATGACGACCACCCCGCCCAGGATGAGCACGCCGCCGACGAGTTGTACGAGCGTCAATTGCTCCCCGAAGATAAAGAAGGCAAGGGTGGCGGTGAAGAGTGGCTCCAGGGTGGCGATGAGGTTGACCACGCCGGAGGGCAGGTATGAAAGACTGACCAGGTAGGTACCAAAGCCGAGTAGAGTCGGGGCTGCGGCCAGGATGAAGAGCACCAGCCAGCCGAACCAGTCCAGGGCGGGCCAGACGAGGTTGGTGAATCCGGCAGAAGCGTCGGGAATTAAACCACCGGGGATGAGGTTGAAGACCAGCAGGAAAAGTGTATCAAAGCCGAAGATGTAGAACAGGGTTGTCCAGGGCTGGATGCCGCGCTGAGAGGCCGAGCGCCCCATCAAGCTGTATACGGCGTAGCACAACCCGGCCAGGATCCCAGTGGAGATACCCATCAGGTTGGCCTGCCAGCTTTCGAGGTGGAGAGCACCCGAGACGAGCAAACACCCGCCCAGACTGAGCGCCACCGCCAGTAGTTTTCCCCAGCCCAGCGATTCCTTGAGGAAGATCCAGGCCAGCAGCACGGTGAACGCCGCTGAGCAGTAGACCATCACCGTGGCCACGGCAGCGCCGTTGATGGCCACAGAGAGCGTCCAGGTGGAGTTGAAGACGGCCAGCACAAAACCGTAGATGGCAATATAGGGCAGGTGTTTGAGCGGCACCTTGAGCAGATCTTTCTTCCACAATGCCAAAAAGATGGCCAGCGTGCCAAAGACCATCAACGCGCGCCAGAAAGCCAGGATGAGGGCGGGGAGCTGGTAGTTGGTGGTGAGGAAGCGGATGAGGATGCCGGTAAGCGAGAGTAGGAATGCACTCGCCACGGCAATGATGTATCCGCGGTTAGCGTGGTCATTGGAGGGAGTACTGACGGTCATGCGGCTGGTCCCGTAACACTGGAATGTGACGCGGGACTCATTCTAACCGATAATTCTAAGCAGCGGGTTAACGATCGGTTTGGGCTGTAACCTTGCGTCTACGCCGGGTGATCCACAGCGCCTGTCCACCGAAGAGGCACACGCCGGCCAGACTGCAGAACAGATCGAGCCAGTCGGAGTGGCGGTTGAAGAAACGCTGCGAGTATTCCTCCGCTGCCAGCAGCATGGCAAGGATGGCCAGCACGGGCAACTGCCAGCGACGCGGCAACGCCAGGGTGAGCACGAAAGCCAGCAGCCCCATGAGCAGGAGGTGGCCGAGCTTGTCACCGTTGGGGTAGGCATACAACCGGGTGATAAGGGGCGGCAGGCCGGGCCCATCAACAGACAGGATCACCCAGGTCATAAAGGCCACAGCGCCAATGGTCAGAACCGCCAATAAAATCGTTCGCAGGGAGAGTTTCATTTACTTCAACCTCTCATGATTTAGAGTGACCATTTGGGTGCCTCAGAATGTCCCAGCCGCAGCGGGTGGCATGGACGCGCAGCACGGGATCGGGAGTGACAGCCACAGGGTGCCCCACCAGGTCGAGCAAAGGGATGTCGTTATGCGAATCCGAATAAGCCCAACTTTCTGCGAAATTGATCTCGTCCCTGTCCACAAAATTCTGCAGTTTGCGCACCTTGCCCTCCCGGAAAGCAGCCTCGCCGTCGATCTCACCTTTTTCGTCCACGCGCGTGCAGATCAGGTCGGTGAAACCCAGCATTTCAGCGATGGCTATGGCCAAAAAGCTGTTCGATGCTGTGGCCAGCACCACCCGTCTGCCCGCGCTGCGGTGTTGCTCCACCACCTCCATCATCCACGGGCGGATGCGCGGCTGCAGCAGCGGCAGGTACTCCTGGCGTAGTTGGGAGGCTTTGGCCGCGGTGAACGGCTGCAGCGGGGCGAGAAGGGCACGGTCGAACTCGTGGTAATCAAGGTGACCCTCGATATAGTCCAGGTCGAAGCGGTGGATCTTGTGCATGTAGTGCTCATCCACGATGCCCAGGTCGTGGAGATAATCGCACCAGAGCAATTCACAATCCGCCTCGATCAGCGTGTAATCGAGATCAAAAACAACCAAATTTTGTGTCAAAAGGGTCCTCTCAAACAGAAAGCAACGTTTTCATTTCTTCCAATAAATGATCAATCTGCGCGGCACTGTGGCTGGCGAAAATGGCAATGCGCAGTGCGCCGCCGGCGGGGGTGCTGGGATAGTTGGTAACAAACTCCACCGCGATGCCGCGCTTGAACAGACCGTCGCGTAATTGTAACAGGTTCACGCCCGCCCGACCCGGCAGGCACAGAATGGGCGAGGAACTCTCGGGCAGGATCCAGCCCAGTTCGTTCAGCCCCTTGCGAGCCATACGGATGTTGGCGCGCAGATCGGTGAGTAGTTCCGGGGTTTCCCTTAGCAAGCACAGGGCTGCTGCAGAAGCGGCCACGGCCGGCAGCGGCGGCGGACTGGAACCGATAAGGATGCGCGAGTTCTGCTCGATGCGGACAAGCGTTTTTTTCGACCCGCAGATAAAACCGCCGAACCCCCCCAGCGCCTTGTTGAAAGTGGCTGTGGTCTGGCAGGCAGCATCTTCGATGCCAAAGTGTTCCAGTGTGCCGCGTCCGTGCGCTCCCAGCACGCCCACTGCATGGGCGTCATCCACGATCATGCGGCCGTGCAGGGGCTGGAGCAGGGCGAGGTATTCCAGCAGCGGCGCGATCTCGCCCGAGATGGGGAACAGTCCGTCGCTGAGCAGGATGGGGCGTTCGCCCGGATGCAATTCAGCATGCAAAGCCGCGGCCAGCGCGTCTGGATCGAGGTGTTTGAAGGGAGTAATCGCACAGTTGCTGAGCGCAGCGGCGTCCCACAGGCTGAAGTGCGCTGACTCATCAATGAAGAAGTGGTTATGTGCGTTTGGGCTGGACTGCACTAGGATGGATGCGCCCATGTAGCCGCTGGCGAAGTGGAGCAGGCGCTCGCAATCAAAGAAGGCACAGGCTTCCTCTTCCAGGGCGCGGTAGAGCGGGTGCTCACCGTAGCCGCCTCGCGAGGTGGCGGTGGAAAGACCGTAACGTTCAATCGCTTCCACCGCTGCCGCGTTCACGCGCGGGTGACCCTGCAGGCCCAGGTAACCGCAGCCGCAGAAGTAATCGTAGCGGCGTCCGTTCATCACGGTGACCGCCCCGGCGGAACTTTCCATTTCAAGAGACATGGGAGTATTGTACCTTTTGTTTGCCTGCGAGATGGTGTTCTGCCAACCCGGTTGACTTTCGTCCTTTGCCGATGTACACTGTCTTTTAGTGGGACAAGTGAATATTTTCTGACACATTTCTGAGAACAGACACCCGCATTACCGCCCAACGCAGGACATGAATGCCATGAACTTTTGGCTTTTCTTGTATTAACCACGGGGGATGGAAAGCCGTTTGTCCCTTTTTTGATGATGGGGGGGAGGTTATTTTGAATTTAATACTTGCCTTTGGCAGGGGCAGCAACGGATCGCTCTCTGGCGATACCCGTGGATGAGTGTATTTCACAGAAAGGGAGGTATAAACATGAAGGTCGCACTGGTTGGGGCGGAACTTGAAGAGAACCTGGGACTGCGTTACATGGCATCCAGCCTGGAACGCGACGGACACGAGGTGGTGATCGTGCCCTTCAACACCATCAATGACGTGGACCAATCCGTGGCTGAGATCGAGCGCTTCTCGCCGGGCATCGTTGGGCTTTCGATGGTCTTCACCAGCCGGGCGCGCGAGTTCTGCCACCTGGCCAACACATTGCGTGGCCGCGGATACGCTGGCCACATCATCGGCGGCGGGCATTTTGCCGCGCTCAACTGCCAGCGTCTGCTGGCGGACTTCCCGGCTTTCAGTTCGGTGGGATTGGGCGAGGGCGAGCAGATCATCTGCGACCTGGCGCGCGACGTGGACCATCCCGCGGGTGTGGCCGGCTTGTGTTACCGCAGCGGCGACAATGGTATCCGCGTCAATCCATCAGCCGGCAATCCCGCCGACCTCGATGCGCTGCCCTTCCCGCGCCGCACTGAATTCCATAGCTATTTTGGTATCCCCATTGCCAGCATCCTCAGCAGCCGCGGCTGCTGGCGCAACTGCGCCTTTTGCAGCATCAACGCCTGGTATAAGAGCGGCGGCGGCAAGAAGTTCCGCTACCGCAGCGTGGACAACATGGTGGCCGAAATGTGCGACCTTTATCACAACCACGGTATCCGTGCCTTCAACTTCCAGGACGACAACTTCTTCCTGCCCGAAACCAAACAGGCGCTCGAGCGCTTTGTGACCATCCGCCGCCGTCTCGACGAAGAGGGTGTCGACCAGATCGCCATCGCCATCAAGGCCAGACCCGACAGTATTACGCGCGAGACCGTACAGGCGCTTGATGAGCTCGGGCTGTTCCGTGTTTTCCTGGGCGTGGAAAACGCCTCCGAGAACGGTCTGCGCAACCTCAACCGCCTGTGCAATGCCCGCCAGGTGCTCGACGGCCTGAGCATGCTCAATGAGATCGATGTGCACATTGCCTACAACCTGCTGATGTTCGAACCCGACACCACCATGGAAGACCTGCGCACCAACCTGTGCTTCATGGAACAGCACGTGGAGAACCCGAGCAACTTCTGCCGTGCTGAAGCTTACGCCGGTACCGGGCTGGAAGAGAAGCTGGTGGGTGACGGGCGTTTACTGGGCGATTACTTTGGCTTTGATTACCGTCTCAAGGATCCGCAATGCGAGGCCTTCCACCAGATTGCCAATCACGCTTTCTTTGAGCGCAACTTCAGTGATTTCGGGCTGCACTACTTCAACATGCAGGTGGATTTCTTCTACCAGTTGCTGCGCCGCTTCCACCCCGAAGTACTGAACATGACGGTGCGTGCCGCCGCGCGTAATTTCATCAAGGAAACCAACCTGGATACCTATGAGTGTCTGGCGATGATCTATGATTTTGTGGCTGGGCATGACCCCGCTGACCAGTTGATGGTGAAAGATTTCGCGCGTGAGATGCGCGAGGAGGTCGATCACAGAAGCGAGGCGTTATACGACCGCGGGGAGAAGATCATCCAGTGGCTCACCAACCTGTATGAGCAGCACGGAAAACCGGAAGAGTCGCCCGTAAGTGCCGGACAAGCGATTGAAGGAAAAGCGAAAAGCCAATCCCGCCTGGCGATCGATGACCTGTTTGGCATCGCGCCGGGAGTCATTCCGTATGAACAGTTCAAGAAGGCAGTGGAGGAGGATAGATCATGACCAAAGGCAGGCACGCGGCAGGTCCGCGTTTTGTGAAAGGGTGGCAAAGTTCCACCGGGATGGTTTTCTGAACAGGAGGAAAAATGCCAAAGATTTTTGTTCCATCCATCATCAAGGAACCCGCGCACGAGATGGTTCCACATCTTGAGGATATCCTGCGCGAATTGTACAGGTACATCCGTGAGAAATATCAGTCTGTCATTGATACGACCTTCGACCAGGTGGCCAAAGAGATCGGCTTCGTGGTCTCCACCACCATGCCTATGAACATCGAGATCGGTGACGGCGGCGTGGTGAAGAGCCTGACTGTTTCCAAGCACAGCGCCATGAAGGGCACAATGATGGACAGGATGCTGGCCAAGGCGATCAAGCCGCTGGTTGGTTCCAAAGTGCCCGTCAAGCAAGCCGGCGCTTATGAGTTCTTCATCATCTGGCCGGAGGCCCTCAAGTACAAACTGAGCTTCGACTGGTGTGAGCCGGCACATCACACCGACTGGCTCGAACCCGCACATCCAACTCCCGGATTACACCTGGATGAGGTAAAACGAGCCATTTCGTCAAAGATGAAGATGGTCTGGGAATCGCACGAGCCGGCTCACTGGCTTGACCCGAGAGTGAAGCTGAGCGATGCCGAGGCCATGCACATTTCACTGCTGGATGAAGTCTATCCCGAACTGCGCTTGATGGAACGCATCAAACAGGTGCGCAGCAGGTAACAAGCCGGCAGCGGTGTTTTGTCTGTTGGTAAGAAAAGGGAGCTGTGGGTCAGCCCGCAGCTCCCATGTTAATAATAATTGATCAGGGGGCGGCGCGGGCAATCTTGCGTTTGAGGGTGAGGCACTCGTTGATGTGGCTGAAGTTGTGGCGCGTGGGCGGCATGAGCAGCAATCCGGCCACGGTGAGCCCGCCCCAATATTCCACCAGACGCGGCGCGCGAGGGCTGATTGCGCCCTCGTCCAACCCACGCTGCAGGCGCTCGGGCGGGGTCTTGCGCAGTATATCAGCGGCGGAAAGCGAGCCCACGATCTCGCGCGTACGTTTGCCCACCGCGCTGCGATAGGCGCGAAGTTCGGGGAAATCCACCGCCTCGCTCAGCGCTTTCAGGTCTTCGGGGGCGATCATGTTGGCGGTGTCGTCGAAGGGGGCATGCAGGCGCTTCTTCCAATCATCGTAGGTGTAGATCTGGTCGGTGCCAGCTACGAGCAGGTTCATGGTGATGTCTTCGATGCGTGCCAGGTGCCAGTAGCACCAGGCAATGGAGTGTTCCTGCCCGGCGGGGATGCAGCGGAACTGCGCTTCGGTCAGGCCGTCCCAGACTTGCTCTTCCAGGCTCCAGCTGTCCGTGCCGCCAACATCAAAGGCGTGCAGGGTGGCGTGCTGCTTGAGAAAGAGGCTAGTCGCTTCTTCCAGTTGCACCGGCTTTTTTAGCGCGCGGCGCAGCGCTTGCTGATCGTCAAACCATTGTTTACGGTTGGGGTCCATTGCTCCCTCATCTACTTCATGGGCATTTTCTGGTTTTGCTCGAGCAGCACCACGGCCTCTTCGATGCGGCGTTGGCGCGTAGCCTCCTGTTTGGCGGAGCAGATCCAACCCAGGTAGCGCTTCTGATACGAAGGCGCCATGGCCGAGAAGTTGCGCCAGGCCAGCGGATAACGCTTGAGTGCTTCCTTCACCACGATGAACTCGGCTGAAGTTTCAGAGGGCTCCTTCTTGAATGGGTCTTTCTTGAGCCACTCCGGGTCGATCACTGCCAGGCCATCTTTGGTCATGCGCCCGCTGCCAACCAGCTTGCGCATGCGCTTGAGGTTCAAAGCGGACCATTTTTGGGCGTTGGTGCGGGGGGTGAACTTGCGCGCGTACTTCTCCTCGTCAACTGTCTGGATGATGCTGTCGATCCAGCCAAAACATAGTGCCTCCTCCACCGTATCCTCGTAAGAAAGTGAGGTTTTGCCGCTGTCCCGCTTGTAATAGATGAACCAGACCTCATTTACACTACGGCCGTTCTCTTCCAGCCAGCGGCGCCATTCAGCCAGTTCAGTGGTGGTGAAGGTCAGCTCCATTTTCATGACAGTTTTCGGTGGATCAACTCATTTTCAGCTTGCTCGATCTCGGCTGCGACCGCCTTGCTCTCCGCCTTCACCTCGGGAGCGATGCCGCTGGTGTAGCCGATGAACTTGATGAGTTCGCGTGCCTGGCGAAGCAGATCCTTGACCTGCGCGGTGTATGCGAAGTCCGTCCAGCCGGTATCCTCCGGGATGGGATAGTCGCGTGCCTGCTGGATGAGTTTGCGCGCGCGTTCGATGCGTTCTGCCGCGGTGATCAGTTTTGCCATGGATTCTCTCTAATTTTCAGGTTTGAAGTCATTATATACGAAAGCGATTTGAGCAAAAAGCGATACAATCTTAGAGAAAAGGGAAAGCGAGGAGAAATGCTCATCAGCGGTAACGACAACGGAATGATCGCCCTCATTTGCGTGGGCGGTTTTATGCTGGTCATTTGCCTGATCCTGCTGCTCTCGGCTTTTCAGACCCGCAAGCGCCGTAAGGGGTTCGCCGAGGCGGCTGCGCGGCTCGGATTTGCCGCTCAGGCAAAGGCCGACGTGGAGCTGCTGGGAAAAGTTCAAGAGGTGTTTCAGCGTTCGCGAGTGACAAAAGTGAGCAATGTTGCTGCAAAACTGGTGGGTGATGAGCACTACTATCTCTTCGATGTCAGCTACACCTCACCGAGCTTTTCATCAAGCCCCTCCACAAGTCATTCTTCATCCTCCACGACTGAATACAACAACGTGGGCGTGCTTTCACCGCACCTTGACCTGCCGCCTTTCGCGCTTTTAAGTCGCACAAAGGCACCTGGTGCTCTGGCCGGAATCGCCGACAACTTTTTCGCCATGGCTGCAGCATCCGCCGGGCTCAAGGAGTACCGCGAGGTGCCCACGGTCTTCCAGATGAACTACATGCTCTTCGTCAACGACGATCCGCGTGTGAAGGATGCCTTCACCGATACACTGCTGACCCAGATCGGTATGATGGAAGGCGTCCTGGCGCGAGGAAGCGGGCAACTCCTGGTCGTCAACAACTCGAATCTGCGCACAACTGGCAAATTAGATGAAGGGAAGTTATTGGAACAGGTGAACCTGGCCCGGCAATTGACCGACATGCTGGTAAAATGACCCCCTTTGCACGAGGTATTATCTGCAATATAATTGCAATAAGCAACTAAAAAAGGAGATAAATATGAAGAAACTTACATTGCTGTTTGTCAGCTTAGTCATGATCACCAGTCTGATCGCCGGGTGCGCCAAGGCGCCCGCCACCGTTGCCCCCACCGAGGCTGTTGCAGCCACAGAGGTTGGCCCCGTGGTCATCACCGACGCCGTTGGCCGCACGATCACCTTCGAAACCCTGCCGCAGCGCATCGTCATCGCCGGCAAGGCCACTGCCCTTCTGCTCGACACCTTCTATATGTTCCCGGAAGCCAGCGAACGTCTTGTTGCCTATGAAATGCGTTCACAGAACAGCGCCAGTTTCCTCGCCATTGTAGATCCCGCGCTGGGGGACAAGATTGCCCTGGAGAACAATTCCGCCGCCGAACAGATTGCCTCGGCTACTCCTGACCTGGTCATCCTCAAGACCTACATGACCGAATCGCTGGGAGCTCCCCTCGAAGCCCTGGGGATCCAGGTGATGTACGTTGACATGGAAACACCCGCGACCTTCTTCTCTGACGTGCGCAACCTGGGCGCTGTGCTGGGCAACCCGGCCCGCGCCGAAGAACTCGTGGCTTACTACCAGGGTGTGGTGGACAGCATTGCTGCCAAGACCTCAGCTCTCACTGACGAGCAGAAACCGAACGTCCTGCTGTTGCAGCAATCCAACAAAGATAACGAGATCGCTTTCAAAGTAGCTCCCGTTGAATGGCTGCAGACCATGATGGTCACCAACGCCGGCGGAAATCCCGTTTGGGCCGACACTGCCGACCCGAGCGGTTGGGCTGTTGTCACCGTGGAACAGGTGGCGGCCTGGGATCCCGATATCATTCTCATCGTCAACTACTCAGGTGATGCCCCCGCCGTGGTGGAAGGCCTCAAGGCCGATGCCACCTGGTCAGCGTTGCGCGCCGTGCAGGATGGCAAGATCTACGCCTTCCCCATGGACTTCCTGAGCTGGGACCAGCCCGACAGCCGCTGGAGTCTGGGCATGCTCTGGACCGCTACCGCGGTGCAGCCCGAGCTCTTCGCCGATGTGGACATGACCACCGAGATCACCAACTTCTACAAGACGGTGTACAACCTCGACGACCAGACCATCACAGACCAGATCCTACCGCTGCTCACCGGCGGCAAGTAGAATGAACAACCGGCGGAGGTGACTCCGCCGGTTTTCTTATCTCCTGTAGTAGCAAAATTTAGGAAGATCCTCGAAGGACATCTTCCTCAGCCTTTCGTCCCCCGGGCTGAGCAGGTACACACCTCCATTGCGGTGCAGGATGGGGATGCGGCGTTTCTTCGCTTTGAACGCCTCGCGCATGTCCTCTGAAAGGGCGGCGTAGCTTTCATACTCGTCCGGCAGGGTGAAAAAGATGTCGTCGTAGAAATGCACGAACTCACGCCGGTAAGACTCGGTCACGCTCTCCAGGTGGCTGATGACCCAGCACACCTTCTCGAACTCCCACTCGTAAGCCAGACCAATGAAGCGATCATCGGCGGTGATGTAGGGGAAAAACGGGAATTGGCGGCAACTGGTGGTGCGGAATTGGCGCTCACAAGCGGCCGGCCCCTTGCAGGCCAGCAGCACCAGATGGTCGGGTGTCTCGGTGACCAGGGAGGAGGGGTCCACCGGTTCAGCGGCACATTCATCGCCGTGCCAGAGGTGCCACAACCCGGTGCGCGTCTGCAGATAGTCCCACTCCTGCTTGTAGCCCACCGGCACGGCGTGGCAGATATCGCAGCAGAACGGCTTGCCGCTCGGGTTGAAGGGCGCGCATTTCTCGCCGCAGTCGAACGCCGTAACAGGAGCGTCGAAGGCGTCGTAAAGGCTGCGGATATCCAGCCGCGGTGAGTAGCCGGGCATTGATCAGACCTGGGGTTTGGGCGCGGGCAGGGTGAAGGTGAGCACCTTGCGGGCGAACTCGGCGCCAAATTCGCGGCCTTTCTGCAGGTCAGTAGTTTCAGGCGCTCCCTTGAATTCCAGGCTGCCGCTGAGCTCCCATTTCAAGCCCTCTACGAGCGTGGTCAGTTGGCGTTGTCCGCCGCCGGCCCAGGCGTGGCTGCCGAATCCCGCTGCCAGCTTGTTGGAAACGTTCTTGCGTTTGGCCAAGTCGAGCACATGAGCCATGTTGGGGAACAACTCGCCTTCGTAGGTGGGCGCGCCGATTATGACGCCTTTTTTCGTCCACAGCGAGGGCAGGATATAGCTGACGTGGGTTTTCTGTACGTTGAATAACTCCACCGGCACACCGGCATCGGCAATGCCCTGGGCCACGCATTCCATCATCTTGCGCGTGTTGCCGTACATGGAGGCGTGCAGCAGGGAGACGCCGCTGGTGGCGGGTTCGATGGCGTAATTAGCCCACTGTTGATAGAGCTCGATGATGCGTTCCGGATGATTGCGCCAGACCAGACCATGCGATGGAGCCACGATCTTGACGGGCACATCCGCCAGTTTGGTGAGGGCTGTGCGCACCGCGCGCGAGACCGAAGCCACGATGTTGACGTAGTAGCGCAGTGACTGCTCCTTGTACCAGTGAATGGGAACACCGGGATCGTCAAAGATGCTACCGTTGAGCGCACCGTAGCCGCCGAAGCCGTCGCAGGAGAAGAGGATCTGCTCCTTGACCTCATAGGTCATCATGGTCTCGGGCCAGTGCACAAAGGGGGTGGAGAGGAACTTGAGCGTGTGTTTGCCCAGGTCGAGCGTGTCGCCGTCCTTCATTACCTGCACACCCTCGGTGATGCCGTAGAATGTGGATAGCATCTCAGCACACTTGGCAGAGCACAGCAGTTTGGCCTGAGGAGCGATGGTGCGGAAGAGCTTGAGCGCGCCGGAATGGTCTGGTTCGAGGTGGTTGATGACCACGTAGTCGATCCCGGCCGGATCGGTGATCAGGCGCACCATGTCGAGAAGTTCCTCGGTGCTGGCCAGGCTGCTCAGGTCGATGATGACTTTCTTCTCGTCATTGATGAGGTAACTGTTATATGAAACGCCCTCCTCGCGGATGGGCCAGAGGCCTTCAAAAAGTTCGGTGGAGCGGTCGTTCACCCCCACCCAGTGAATGGAAGGTCTGATCTCAATTGGCAGCATGGTCATTCTCCTTTATCAGATCTGAATAGCATATGCTTTCTTACTGTTTTGGTCCCGAGTATACAACCTCGAACAGGATGCGGTCGGGGCTCTCGAACATCACCTGGTAGTAGGTGCGGCCTTCACCGCTGAACTCAGGGCGGTGACGCGGCGTTTCAAACAGGCAGGCGACCTTGTGATCAGCCAGCCAGGTCACCACGGTATCCACGTCGGTCTGGTTGGGAACACCAATGGCCAGGTGATTCAAACCGATGCCATCATAATCATTGTCCACCTGTTTCGTCAGCGGGCAGAACCACAGGCTGGATTTGTCGGGCGCGAAGACGCCCAACATGTCGGGTTCATCGTGGATGGGTTTCCATCCCAGGAAGGTAAACAACTCGCGGTAAAAACCGATGTTTGCCACATCGATGTTGATCTGCAAATGTCCAATTTTTGATTCCATGCATTCCTCCTCTTCTGATGATCTTATTTTACCCAAATCAGCGATTGATTACCTGCGGTTTTGGAAAAATTTAAGAACAAAAAAGCACCATTGCTGGTGCACTTTTTTTCAAACATGTACTCATTTGGGTAAAGGCAACGTGATAATGACCGTTGACCCCTTGCCAACCTCACTCTCGATGGTGATACTCCCATTCTGGCCATTTATCAGGGATTTGGCGATGGGCAGACCCAGCCCGAACCCCGGCGTCTTGAGACTTTCCTCGGCACGGTAGAACCGGTCAAAGATGTGCTCGACCTCTATTGGAGAAATGCCGTGGCCTTCATCTTTCACGCGGATCTGCACAGATTGGTTGCGTCTCTCAGCAGAGACACTTATCTTCCCATCCGTGTGGCGGATGGCGTTGTCGAGTACGATGACAAGCGTCTGCTTGAGCGAATCACGGTTGGCCAGCGCGTTCAGGTCAGACGCAACCTCCACCTCGATCTTGCGTTTGGGTTCCAACGCATGCATTTGTTTACGGCATTCTTCCACCACAGCCAGCAACGGCACAGGTTCTTTTTCGGGGCTGCGTTCGGCATCCGCGCGGGCGAGCACCAGGAGTTGGTTCACCAGGCGGATGAGGCGATCGCTCTCCTCGATCATATCGTTGAGCACGTCGCGGCTTTCGGCGGCGGGGATGGGCGGCTCGCGGTTGAGCAGGTCCAGGTTGCCGCGCAGGGTGGTGAGAGGTGTGCGCAGTTCGTGCGAAACATCAGCCACGAAGTTCCGCTGCATCTCCAGCGATTTACGCACCTGCTGGTGCGATTCGTCAAGCCGGTCCAGCATGCCGTTGATGGTATCGGCCAGTTCGCCCACCTCGTCTTGCGGGCCTTTGATCGAGAGGCGTTTATTGAAATCGCGCTCCCGTCCGATCGTTTGGGCGGTGCGGGTGATCTCCTTGATGGGCTTGAATGTGTAGCCTGAAAACAGCCAGCCGATACCAAAGGCAATGAGCAGGGTGACCAGGCTGCCGAAGGTGAGTGTGGATCCCAGCACCTCCAGTGAATGGTCGCGTTCGCTCAAGGACCCGGCCACCTGCAGGATATACGCCACCTTGCCATCCACAAACACCGGCCGGTTGTATATCAGGAGATGCTCATTATCGCTCATTGAAGTTTCCCACCATCCTTTGCCGTCATTCAGTGTTGCCAGACCCTCTGTGCTGAGGGGAAGGGTTTCGGCACTGTTCCCGTATGGGCTGGCGACCAGGTTACCCGAAGTATCTAGTACGCGCACGATATCCTTCTCGGTCAATTGTTGGAAGGTCTTGTCGTTGGAAAAGGACTGGAAGGGGATGGGCGGCTGCCTGGAGCCTTCTGAGCCCGGTGGCGGTGAATCGGGGGCCGGTTCAAGCGAGCCCGGGTTGATGGATGAGACCGCCTGCATTACCGAGGCATCAAGCGATTCACTGTTTTTTTGCAGGTCTTTCTTGATTGCGTTCAGCGTCACCTGTGATTGAATGGAGAAGAGAGACACGCAAAAAACAATGAGCGTGATTGCCAGGATGGCATTGTAAAGGAGGGTAAACCGCAGCCTGATGGACATTATTCCTCGCGCAGCACATAACCCACGCCGCGCACGGTGTGGATCAGGCGCGGACGGTTGCCTTCTTCCATCTTCTTGCGCAGATAGCCAATGTAGATCTCAAGCACGTTGTCATCACCGCGGTAATCGAAACCCCACACGTCCAGCAGGATCTGGGCGCGTTCCAGCACCTGGCGCGGATGACGCAGAAAGAGGTGCAGCAGGTTGAACTCGGTCACGGTGAGGTTGAGGGTCATGTCACCGCGGCGCACCTCCCGTGTGACAGGGTCAAGACTGACATCGGCGTATGATACAGCTTCGCAATCGTTTTTGGAGGTGCCGCGCCTCAAGAGGGCATGAACTCGTGCCACCAGTTCGGCAGGTGCGAATGGTTTGACCAGGTAATCGTCGGCACCGCATTCAAGACCCTCCACGCGGTTTTCGATGGCGTCGCGGGCTGTGAGCATGAGGATGGGGGTGGTGTTCTTTTCGGAACGCAATTGCTGGACGAGCGTTAATCCGTCCATGACGGGCATCATCCAGTCGACGATCAGCAAATCCGGCTTGTGCTCATCGATGACCCCCAGGGCGGCCTTTCCGTTCACGGCAGTGAGCACGTTCAGCTCTTCATAGAAGAGCGTACGTTGCAGCATCTTGAGAAGTTTTTCGTCGTCATCGACGATCAGCACAGTGGGCATGTTATCCTCAGGCAGAGATCACTATCATTCCTAATATATTCCAGAAATCTGTGAATTTGCTGAGAGACTGGGTTTTCTTTGCTTTTCAGCCTTTGGCAGGGGCGGGTGGAGCTAGTTTCCGTGCGGCCAGTGAGAGGATGAATAGGCCGATGAGTAGGGTGAAATTTACCACCATGGCCCAGGGGATGGCCTCCAGGCTGAGGCGTGCGGCCAGGATGCCGATGGTGGATGAAATTACCGCGCCACCCAGACCGGCACCGGCCAACTGGATGCCGATGGTATTTGCGGCATACTTGTCACCCACGCGGCTGCTGGTATCTGATACCATGGCCGGGAAGATGGGCGCAATGGCAAAACCGATGATCGCCACACCAATAACACTGAGAGTATTGTTGATATTGAGCAAGAGCAGCAAAGACCCTGCCAGCGCAGAAAACATGGCAATGAACAGGATGGTACGTGTCTTCATATGCTTGGCATAGAAACCGGCCAGGATGCGCCCAATGGTGAAGGAGATCCAGTAGCTGCCGGTCATGAGGCCGGCAATGGCCGGGGCTACTCCGCGCGACTCGGTGAGAAGCGAGTAAACCCATACTCCCAGCGAGATCTCGCAGCCGGTGTAGACGAAGAAGAGCAGAAAACTCAACCAGACCATGGGCTTGCGCAGGGTACGGCGCAGCGAGGTGTCATAATCGGTCAGTTTTTTGGTTTCGCCCTCATCAGCCCTCTTTTGCGACTTCCACATTTTAATGGAGGAGACGAACGAACCGGCCAACAGCAGTTGAGCGACACCGACCACAACATATCCCAGCCGCCAGCTCTGAAAGTAGTTCAACCCGGCGGTCATGATGATGGGGCCCAGCGTCACACCAACGCCGTAGCAGGCATGCAGCCACTGCATCTGGCGTTCCTGGAAATTGGAAGCCACATAAGTGTTCAGTCCGGCATCGATGGTGCCCGCGCCGAGCCCGCCAATGATACCCAAAAGCACCATCATCCACATGGCCGAAATGACGCTGTAGCACAGCAGTCCAATGCCGGTAAGGGCGCAACTTGCTGCCAGCACCCAGCCCACGCCCATCTTGGAGATAATCTTGCCGCTGAAGAACGCCGAGACCAGGTAGCCGGCGGTGGAGGCGAACATGAAGGGAGTCAGCGCATCCAGCGCTTGCCCAAATGTGGCGCGGATCGAGGGCCAGGCTACGCCCAGCAGCCCATCGGGCATGCCCAGGGCAACAAAGGCCATGAAGACGAGCAGGATGAGACCGATCTTTGGAACTCTGGTGGTTTTGGCTGTGGTGTTCATGCTTCCCTCGGATTAAACAAAAAAATTCGCAAACTCCGCCAATTCTACTCCCTTTTCTGATAAAGGTGTCCGGCTTTGGAATGCGAGAATACCCGCTTTCCTGTTGAAGGCTATAATAGTCTTATCTCAACAAAAACAGGCAGGATCATCATGAAACAGCCCATACGCAAGATCCATCTCGTCTTTAAGACCCACCTGGACGTCGGTTTCACTGACCTGGCGCGCAATGTGGTGCAGACCTACTTTGAAAAGCACATCCCGCTGGCGCTGCAGATCGCGCGCGAGATGCGAGAGAGCGGTTCACCCGAGCGCTTCACCTGGACGACCGGCTCCTGGTTGATCTATGAGTACCTGGAATGGGCTGGCAAGGAAGAGCGCAAGGTGATGGAGGTAGCCATCGCTGCCGGAGATATTGCCTGGCACGGTCTGCCCGTGACCACCCACACCGAGTTGATGGATGTACCGCTGGCGCGCTACGGCTTGAGCCTGAGCACCGAGCTTGACAAGCGCTACGGCAAGCACACCATCGCTGCCAAGATGACGGATGTGCCCGGGCACACGCGCGCGCTGGTTTCGCTTCTTCGCGACGCAGGCATCGAATTTCTGCACATCGGCGTCAACCCCGGCTCCACGCCGCCCTCGGTGCCCCCCGTGTTCGTGTGGCGCGCGCCTGACGGTGCTGATGTGATGGTAATGTATCACCGCGGCAGCTACGGCAGGTTGATGGTCATCCCCGGCCTTGACGAGGCCATCATGTTCGCCCACACCGGCGACAACCTTGGCCCGCAGTCGGCCAGGGAGGTGCGCATGGCCTTCAGGGACGCCCGTTCCCAGTTTCCCGATGTGGAGATCGTGGCCTCCACGATGGACGCCTTCGCCAAAGCCCTTCTGCCTTTCAAGTCCACGCTGCCGGTGGTGACATCTGAGTTCGGCGACACCTGGATCCACGGCGCGGGGTCAGACCCGTTCAAAGTGAGCCGTTACCGCGAACTGCTGCGCCTGCGCTATGCATGGCTCGACTCGGGCAAATGGACCGAAACCACCCCGGAATACCGCGCCATGAGCCGCAAGCTGCTGCTCATCCCCGAGCACACCTGGGGACTGGATGAAAAGGCGCATTTGTGGGACGCTCCTGCCTTCAGTCGCCCTGAACTGGCCGAGGCGCGCTCGCAGAAACCCTTCCAGGAAATGGAAGAATCCTGGCGCGAGCAGCGAGCGTACATTGATCAGGTCGTGGGAGTGCTGGACAAGAAGAATGCTGAAGAAGCCCTGCAGGCATTGGATAAACTGACACCGACTCGGCCGGATGTATCGTTCATGGAAGAGATCGATCCATCAAGGCTGCAGCATACTGGAGGGTTCGAGATCCACTTTAATAGCGCAACAGGCGCCATTGACCATTTGCGTCAGGAGGAAAGCGGCCGCCTGTGGGCTGACAAGCGCCACCCGATGGGGCAGTTCCTTTACGAGACCTTTTCGCGTGCCGACTACGATCGTCATTACAAGAACTACATCATCAACAAGACCGAGAATGAGTTCTGGGCTATTCACGACTTTACCAAGACCTACATGCCCGACTGGGTGAAGCACCTGGAGATTAAACCGGTTCTCAAGAAGTGCTTCAAGAGCCGCGATGATGTGAATACACGGTTTGTCCTGGTGCTGGAAAACTCCGGCGAAGCCGTGGAGCTTTACGGCTGCCCGCGCGAAGCGTGGATCGAGTACGCCATCCCACACATGGGCGGACGGATTGATGCCGCTGTGCAGTGGTTCGGCAAGCCTGCCACGCGCATTGCCGAAGCGGTTTGGTTCTCTTTCGTGCCTCGTGTGAGCCAGCCGCATCTGTGGCGCATGGACAAGTTGGGGCAATCCGTATCGCCGCTGGAGGTTATCCGCAACGGTAACCGCAAGCTGCACGCGGTGGGGCTCGGAGTGAGCTACGCCGGCGAAGACGGCTGGTTGGCCCTGCACACTTTGGATACTGCCCTGGTGGCTCCGGGCGAGCGCTGCCTGGTGAATTTCAATAACCGCCAGCCGAAGCTGGCGAAGGGGATGCATTTCTTGCTTTACAACAACACCTGGTGCACGAACTTCCCCATGTGGTATGAGGATGATGCACGCTTCAGATTTGAGATCCTGTTCGGCTAGATCACTTTTTCTTGTTGTATAAAGGTTTGAAAAACTCTTTTCTGATGCGTTGCGGTTTTTGACCGTTGAACCAGAATGCCTTCATCTCTGCGAGAAATTCATCGGTGATCGGGAAACCGCTCTTGTCACCGATCACTGAATCGATGCCGCAGTAAGGGCATAGGGCGGTCTGTCCTTCATCGCCTCGGGCCACATCGATCCATTCAACGATCTGCACGGGGGAAAAGGTGCGCAGGCAGTAGAAGCAGCCACAGAGAGCACTGTGTATTATTTCATCGCGCGATTTGAAGCTGTGCTGATGTGCTCGAAGCACTTCAGATCTATTGATTACACCCATAACCACATTATAGATCAGGTTAGCCCTTGACATTGGGTGGGTAACAGGTATAAAATATGACTGACCAGTCATATGACTGGATGGTCATAATAAAACTTGACATGCCTACTTCCACCTTCCTCAATCTGCCCGAAGACAAACGTCAGCGCTTCATTGACCTGGCGTTGGAAGAGTTCGCAGAGAATGATTACAATAACGCGTCCATTTCCAGGGTGGTGGCTCGCGCCGGTATAGCCAAGGGCAGTCTGTATCAATACTTTGGCGACAAAAAGGATCTGTACTTTTATCTGCTCTCCCTGGCGTCGCAGAAGAAGCAGGAATTTCTATCTGAAAAATTGTCAACGGCTGGAGAGCAGCCAGTGTTTGATCAATTGGATGACCTGTTCGCGGCCATGCTCAACTTCCAGGAACAATACCCCCTCTTTGCTCAGGTCGGCAATCGTGTGCTTGGTGCTGATTCCCCGCTCTCCGGAGAACTCCTCGCAAGTGCCAGGTCAGCCACTCAGCATCAATTCAGCCAGTTGTTCGAAAAAGGAAAATCCAGAGGTGAGATCAGATCTAATGCTGACACCGAGGCGGCCGGTTTCATCGTGGCTGCGTTACTTCTCAGCATTGGCGCACAGCCATCATTTGATCTGGACGAATTCAAGCGGATCTACAGGAATTTGCTGTTGATACTAAAAAACGGACTATCAATGCCGGAAGCCTGACAGGAAAGGATGTTTTCATGAGTTACGATTTGAAAGGAAAAACCATCATTATCACCGGTGCCAATTCAGGTATTGGCAAGGCAGCAGCCATCCAACTGGCAAGGTTGGGCGCTGACGTGGTCATGGCTTGCCGTTCGCTTGAGCGCGGACAGAGCGCGCTGGATGATGTGCGTCAGGCCTCGGGCAGTCAGCGTGTGGAATTGATGCGGCTCGATCTGGCTTCACAGCGTTCCATCCGCGAATTCGCGGAATCCTTTAAGAGAAAGCACAAGCGGCTGGATGTGCTCATCCACAACGCGGCCAATTTTGATAAAACAATAACGAAACCCGCTCTCACCGAGGATGGAGTTGAGACGATCTTTGCCACCAATCATATCGGTCCCTTCCTGCTAACCGGACTGTTGCTGGAGCGGTTAAAGAAATCCGCGCCCAGCCGTATCATAACCGTGTCTTCCAAAGGCCTGTTGGTTTACCCGAACCTGGGTATGGAGTTCGACAACCTCAACGGCGAGCGCAAATTCAGCAGCCAGCATGCCTACTTCCTCTCCAAACAGGCACAGGTGATGTTCACTTACGCGTTGGCGGAAAAATTGAAAGGGACTGGCGTCACAGTGAACTGCGTGCGCGTTACCAGCGTGGCTGTAGCCGCAGACCGTCTCGGTAACTTGCCGGTATGGATGCAAAAACTTTATGATGTGAAACGGAAAATGTCCATTACGCCTGAACAGCAGGCGGAAACATATACTTTTCTGGCTGCGGATCCAGCGGGGCAGGAAGTCACAGGCGGCTATTGGGACGAGAAGAATCAACAGGTGCGCTCGAACAAGCTGTCGTATGATCGGGAGTTGCAGGATAGGCTATGGAAGGAAAGTGAACGACTGGCGGGGATTAAGTACTAATCCTGACGTGACAGTTCATCCAACAGCCCGGGCAGTTCGCCCAGGTTTCTGAGCGTGTAATAGCCGGGGTGCTCTGATGAGGGTGCCTCGGCTACTTCGTGCGCCCAGGTGATCTCAAAGGGGATGTGCACGGCATGCGCGCCCAGTTCGAGCACCGGCAAAATGTCAGATTTGAGCGAGTTGCCAACCATTAAGAAACTTGCCGGGTTGATCTCGTAACGCTCGAAGATGCGCCGGTAGGAGTTGGCGTTCTTGTCGCTGATGATCTCCACGTGTCTGAAACAATCAGCCAGCCCGGAACGGGACAGCTTGGACTCCTGGTCAAGCAGGTCGCCCTTGGTGATGAGCATGAGCGGATGTTTCGCCGCCAGCAGGGGGATGGTTTCGCGCACGTGCGGGAAGAGGTCCACCTCGGCGTTGAGGATATCCTTGCCGTTTTGCATCACCTGCCCGATCTCAGCGGCGCTGATCTTGCCGCCGCTCAATTGGATGGCGGTCTCGATCATGGAGAGCGTGAAAGCCTTGGCACCATAGCCCAGAGAGGTCATGTTGCGCATTTCGGTCTCGAACAGGCGCGCGCTGATGGAACCGCGCTCGCAGTATTTCGAGAGCAACTGCACAAACTTCTCCTCAGCTGCAGCGTACATGCGCTCGTTGTGCCAGAGGGTGTCGTCGGCGTCAAAGGCGATGATATCGAAAGCGGGCATCGGTTGTCCTTTTGCTTAATCGTGGAAGCGCAATTCGCCGGCCTCGATGCGTGCCTTGAGACGGTTCTCAAAAGGCGGCAGCGGGCAGGTGGCATAACTGGTATAGGCACATGGCCAGTTGGCGGCAGTGTTGAAGTCCAACTCCACCTCTACCGGGGTGGGTTTGGGGATGGTGATGTACCGCCCGCCCGGGTAGGTGGCGTCGGTCTTGGTCATGTCAGTGAAATTGAGCAGCAGCTCATCGCCCGCGTCCTCGGCGTCCAGGCGGCACTCGATGCCGTCCACAGTGAATTCCACCCAGCCGGCGAAGGTGCTGTCGAGCTCGTTGCCGATGGCGTTATAGGTTTTGCGCGCCAGCGGGGGATCGTATGGCGTGTATTTGGCCTTGACGCGGTACTCGGGTTTGACCGGGTAGTAATGCAGGCCTTTGAATTTCTTCACTGCCTCGGACTCCAGATCCCAGGTGCGCAGGATGAGCGTGCCGCCGCGCATGATCAACTGCATGGCCGCGCGCCCGCAGGTGATGGTGTCCTGGTCGCCGTCCACGTCGCTGAGCAGGGGACGAGGTTCGGGGGTGGCACCGTTGACGGTGACGCCGGGGATGTGTTCTGTGATCGTGGCTTTGCCGTCCGCGATAGTGAGCACCAGGGAGCGGGGGGAAGGGAGGATTGGCAAAACAATACTATCTGAATCAGAGTTACCGATGATGTTATCGCCTTCCGCGAGGAAGAAGCGGCCGCATAGGGCCAGCCAATTGAGGGGTTCAGCGGTCAGGCGCTGATCGCGCTCGGCGCGTTGCTGCAGGATGGTTTTGGTGTAGGTGGGCATGGATGTATTTTAACCGAAAACGATATTTTACTCACGCGGAGACGCAGAGAACACAGAGAAACCAAAGACCGCAGTATGGATTAACTGCGGCCTTTGTATTGGTTGAGGAATTCAGCAACTATTCTTTGGAAACCGGTGATGGAGCGAACAGGCCGACCAGCGCGCCGACCGAAGCCGAGCCCAATGAAACCAACACTTCAGGTACGGTCAACTCCTGGAGACCAAACGCGATCGCTGCTAAAGCAGTGGCCAAAGCGAGCACTCCCAGGATGCAGACGGCAATACGGAAGACTACTCTATCACCTTCCCACCCTGCGATTTTTGGATCCTCAGCGGTTTTCTGTAGCGCTTTTTCCATTCCCTCGGCTGGGTTCTTCATGATCAATTTTTCCAGATCCGGATCAGTTCGAACGATCTCGACCATCCTTTTGGCAGATTGCATTTTGTCGTTCATCTTTGCTCCTTAATCAAAAAAGCATCATTGACGACTGTCATGACCAGTTGGATAAAAATGAAAATAATAGATACAATCCCCCCGTTTTCTTTTCCTACCCCACTCTATCCCTTTCTGCCTTCAAAATCTATTATCCAACATTCTCTTGGAAATGAGCCCTGCTTGTTGGTAAGAATGAGAATAACTAATTTCTGTTTATCCGCTGTTTGTTTGCACCACCCCGCTGCAGAAGCCGCAATCGGCGGAAGTATCATCGATCCACTCCACCTCGTCGCTGCGGACGGGCGCGCCGCAGTGCGGGCAGGCTGCCGGAAGAGTTCCACGCTTTGACTGCATATGTTTGGGATTGACCACCGCCGCCACCGTGTCATAGGCGCGTCCGATGGTGTCCGCCGAGTTTTGCATGCCGCTTTTGCGCAGGCGCTGCATGAAGTTTGTTTTAAACTCCTGTGCGCGCTCCACCATGCCCAGGCGGGCGAACATCTGCATGGCCATACCGGCCTGGTTCATGGCGCGCTGCTCCACCCCTGCGCTCAGCCAGGCGTGGGCAGCCTGGGCGTGCAGGTTGGCCGCCTGGCGCGGATGCCCCGTGGTCTGCATCTGCCCGGCAAGCTGCATGAACAGCACGGCAGCTTTATCTGGCTGGCCGGAAGACATCAACTGGTTGGCGCGGGCCACCTCGTTAACGGCTTCGTTGGCGATCATCACCCTTGGGGGAAACGGACGGCGCGGTCTGCGGAACATGGGTCACCTCTGGAATGTTGTTACTTCTATTATAGAGATAATTGCGTAGATTATTTGAAGGGGAAAGGCTGTAAAACGAAAACCAGGCAGATCACTCTGCCTGGTTTCGAGTATTTAATTGTTGATCAACTACTTGCAGAATTATTTCAGCCAGTCGGCCGGGATATTGCCGCCGTTCTCGGCAATCTTCTGCAGGACGGTCTTGTGCAGCCAGATGTTCATGGCTGAATAGTCGCCCCCGATCTTTTCTTTCGGGCAACCCAGTTCCACGGCCATTTCTTTCAGGGAGGCCAGGTCACAGGGCAGGTCAAGGAGTTTCAGAAGATCGACGATCGAGGTCTTGTAGTTCAACTTTTGCGGATTGGCTTTGGCCATCTTCTCGAGAGTGGCCATCACATCGACCACCTCAACAGCGGCTGGTTTGGCGCCAAGCAACGTCTTTTTGGCAACGCCGATTGTTGAGGCGCCGCCGGCAGGTTTCGCCACAGCTGCTTTCTTTGAGAGACCAAGTTTGTCGAGTATCTTACTGAATAAACCCATTTTCCACTTCCTTTCTAAACTATTTGATGAATGTCCTTAATAATTATACAAGAAACTATCCGATTCCGTTCAAATATCCGGGTGGAGTAAAAAAATTTAAGGAAGGAATATGAATGCAAATTGCAATTATAGTTCGGTCATTAATGAATGCACATGGTAGCGTTCACTTAACCTTTTTGTGCGCTTGTTGGCGTCAATGTTGATGGTGGCAATCCCGATGATCTTTCCACCCTGGCTTTCGATCAGACCGAGCGCAGCTTCCACTTGCGCGCCGGTCTCGATCCATTCGTCCACCAGCAGCACCCGGTCACCCGGCTTGATCATGCCCTGACGCAACTCGAGAGATTTCGCCTGACCGCTGTAATCTTTGAACTCGCGCGAAATGACCGCCACGGGCAGCTTGCCGCCCTTGCGCAGCGGGATAAACCCCTTTTGCAGTGTCAAAGCCAACGTTGCCCCCAGGATGAATCCCAGCGCGTCAATACCCGCAATAAATTCGAAGGGAGTTTCCAAAAAAGGAGCAGCAAGGTCATCAACCAGTTCGGAGAATGCAGCAGGATCAGCGAACAGCGGTGTCACATCGTTGCGGTTGCCGATGGTATGCGTGTCGATTAGTTCCAGGTATTTCTTCATTTCTGGTTGATCAGGTCCTGAATGATGGGCCAGACCGGCAGACTGATATCAGGCGGCAGAGACTTGAGGTCAAAGTAATGGAATCCACTGTGTTCTTCGTGACCGATGTCGATCGGCGCATCTGCAGGCAGGTGGGTGAGGTAGACTGCGGTGACAATGTAAACCTCGTCACCGTTGGGGTAGACATAATGGAATTTTGGTCCTGAATACAGGCCGAAGAATTCCAATTCATGGATCTCCAAGCCGATCTCTTCCACAGTCTCACGGCGGAGGGTATCTTCAAAGGACTCCCCAAGCTCCATGGCTCCGCCGGGTACGCCCCAGAAGCCGTTATCCTTGCGTCTGAGCATCAGAAGTTGTCCGGCAGGGTTGAGCGCCAGGAGTGTGGCGCCAACCATGATGATGGGGTCGTGCCCCACCCTGCTGCGAAGTTCAGTCATGTAGTTTGTCATGTGCATATTTACCTCAACACTTTGTTGCTAAAAGACGCCAGTTAGTGCTGGATCGCAGTGCTGAACTTTTCATGGACTGTCTGCGCCCACTCCCCGATGGCAGCCCAATCACGAATATCAGACGCGGGCAGCTCTTTGAGCGCCGGGATCATGTTGAACGGGAAGGTCAGGCTCACTGGATCGAATTTTCCTCCGAACAATTTAACTTCGATTGGCTGGAACCAGGGGAACCTGGCCAGTTCCCGGTCAAGCTGACCGCGGATCTCCTGCCATTCCGATTCCACATCATGGAATGGTCCAAGCGCGAAAACGGCCGTGGGCACTTTTTGCAGTTTCCCGTTGAAACGGGAGAGAAAAAGGATGGCGTCTGTGTGCCAGCGGAACATGTAGAAAGGCGCGCCCATGAGGACCGCGTCGATACCGGATAGTGAGCGCACCTTGTTCAGCGGCAGTAAATGAACTTCAGCTTTGTTCTTTTCCAGCGATTTGGCGATCGCTTCAGCTACCTCGGCGGTGGAGCCGTACTTTGTGGCGTATGCAACCAGTATTTTCATTTTCTCTCTCCGATACTCTCAGTAACAGTAAAACCGCTAAAGGCTTGCTCCCGACACCAGGTGAAAATGCAATTGCGGTATGTCCTGGTTTTCGCCGCCGTTAACGATCAAGCGGTAACCCTTCGGTTCAAGATCCAGTTCTTTCACCAGTTCCTGGGTGGTCATCACAAGATCCGCCAGAAAATCCGCGTCGTTGTCTTTCAGATCCATCAGCGATGCCAGGGACCGCTTTGGAACAAGTAGAATATGCACCTCATAACATGGTTTGGGATGCTGGAAGGCGATCAGGCTTGGGGTTTCCTTCAGCCGTTTGGCGGGGATGAGGAAGCTCAGGTGTTCAAAACTCCATCCCAGGGCTTTTTGTGCGGCGGGATATCGTTTGATCTTTTTGACAACATCATCGTTTGGCATAATTTTCTCGTGCGGTGCTACCAGATGCCCGGGAAGAGCCGGTAACGCACTTTTTGGGTGTACTCGGAGTAACCGGGTAATTCATTGTTGAGTAATCTTTCTTCGCTAATGATCCTGGCAACCATGACAGGAATCATGAAAAGTGCCGGGATGACCGCCCAGGCAGAACCCAATGCCAGCGGAGAAAACAGGTACATGACCACCGAGCCCAGGTACATGGGGTGTCTGACCAGGGCATAGGGTCCGGTGTCAATGACCTTTTGCCCTTCCGTTACCTCAACGACACGTGAAGCGAAACTGTTTTCGCGGAATACCAGGAAAACCATACCATATGCCAGAAACGCGAACAGGTCGGAAAGGAGTACCAGCCACACCGGCAGGTTTGACCATCCCAGACGTACATCGAACCCGGGAAGAATGAATGCCAACATGAGGGGTATGAAAGATATCTTGATGATAGTGCTTTGTTCCGGCAGTTTTTCCTTCATGTTCAATCTACGGGCCAAAAAATCCGGTTTATTGACCAGGAAATAGACGATTATCCCCAACATTGGGATGAAAATGAGCGCCAGGAATAGCCAGGCTTGCCAGTATTTGAGCGTCCAGGCAGGGAGGAAGATGAACGCTGCGATTGAGACGAATCCCAACAAAGAACGTTCAATGATCTTTTTGATCAGACCTTTGGGTATGCCAGTTTGCGTATTCACTATTTCCTACCTCCCAATGTAATCATCTCCAGTGTTCGTTAATGATTATACGCTTTTCCATTTGCCTAAAAGCAAAACGGATCGGAGCGATTTCTCCGATCCGTTGGTTGACGCGCAATGGGAAAGAAATCTACTTAGCAGCGGGAGCTTTGATGCCGTACAGCTTCAGGTTCTCTTGAACTGCGGATGGGATCTTGCTCCACACCGTTCGTTCAACTTTTTCAACGGCTTCCTCATCGGTGATCTCAACAGTGATCGCGCGGGCTGTTTTCATGATACTGCTGATAGCCATTTTTGTTTCTTCAAGCGTCAGACCGCTCGAATCCATGACGCCATCGGTATCGATCTTGATCTTCTTTGCTGAACCCGGCACCGCGGCCTCAAGCTTTCCCAGGACCGAATGACCCAGCATATTGCCGCCTTCACTTTCAACCCAATCAATGTACTCCTTAAGCAGCATGGAGTGATATCCGGTCAGCAGGTTCTTAGTCTCCTCTTCTTCCCTGGAGCCGGTCTTCTTCATGATCGAGCGCATAATTGACGCATGGTAATCAGACATTTTTGCGTCAAGCGCCGGATCATCCAGAATCAGCCGTAGAAGGAAGATTGAGCCGGAGTAAGCGCCATCAGGCGTCATTAAAGCTTCACCGGAAACCAGGGCGGTCTTGGCGCCAAAACGGGTGTCCACGGTGATCGTTTCTTCGCCAGCAATACGCTGTGACTTGACCTGGCTGATGAAATCCGCAGCAGTTTCATATTGGGTGGCCAGAGCTTTTGAAATAGGCTGCCCAATAGGGTTTTCTGCTCCAAAGACATCAGAATAATTCCGGCTAATGTCATTTACCAGATCGCTCCTGTCGGTAAAGAAGAGCACATGGGTGTTGGGTACAGGAGTGAATTCGATCCCCGGTTCCACCACAACCTCTTGGGTCTTGCTGAGAACGCGCATGATGGCCAGGCCGAAAAGGATGATCATATAACTCACCGAATAAAGCAGGTCAGAGCCAATTGAGCTAATGAAATTCACTTCACCATTCGGATAATAGAGGTTGTTGGCTGAAGCGTAGCAGAAGATCAGGTCGGCAACAGTCAAAAGGATGTACCCAGCTGAGATCCACATCCAGGCCTGTCCATTCAAGCCTTGCTGGTATTTGAAAGTGATACGCATTACCAGCACGAACAGGATCAGGTCGCCAACCGGGTAAAACAGGGTCAGCGCAGTTTCGATGAAGGTACCCGGTTCATACCCGGAGATGGCTGGCTCGAGGATAAGGATAGCGGCCAGGCCGATGACGATGATACTGCTAAGCCAGATGATCAGTTTTTGTTTGGAGGTCGTTTCTTGAGGGATGGAACGGCTGCGGGCATCAAGGGCAATGAACATGGGAATGTACCCGATGATCCAGAAGAAATCTGCCACCGATGGAAACGGAGCCTCTTCAACCAGAAAAGAAGATATTCCCCACCACCATTCGGCAATTGTCCACAGTACCCAACCAAGCAACAATCCGAACCAAAGCAGGCGGTTCTGGCTCTTGCGGCCCATGTTGAACCACAGCACGATAGTTAGATACAAAATGGCCAGTGCTTGGAATGAGGAGATGTTGCTGTTGAAGGCATAGACGAAGTCGTCCCCGCCGATGTTAAAAACAGTGATGATGATGATACCCAGTGTGAACAGCCCTATGAGTAATTGGCGCCAGTTCTTTCGAATGAATCCCCCCAAACCCTCTGTGGTCATAATTACCTCCTGATAACCCTAAACGAATTCATCCCCTTAATTTATTATACAGAACCCTGCCAAAACTACAACAGAAAGTTTACATTTTTTAAACAATAAATATCAAGCATGCGTTGAGATGGTTTATTGATGTACGAGTTGCACTAGAACAGGAAAGGGAGGAACCTTTTGGTTCGTTTCATGTAGGCGCGGTATTCATCGCCAAAGAAGCGCAGGCATTCAGCTTCATCCGCTTTGGCTGTAAAGAATAAGCTGAACGTGGCAAGCACGGTTAGCCCGGCTGTTGTCCAGGCGATGGATTTCAAAAAGATCCCCCAGGCTAGCAGAAGAAGGGAACTGTACATGGGGTGGCGAATCAAGCCATAGATGCCTGTGCTGACCAGCTTCGTCGTTTTCTCGAATGCCAGGAGCTGCGGTTCACCCTCGCGCTTTTTTGCGGCCCTGCCACGTTCCACAAGGACAGGAACACCAAAGGCCAGGGGAACCAGCGAAGCGCACAGCAATACCCATGAAATGATCTGATGCCAGGAGAATGGTTCAACGAACCACGCTCTGAGGTTCACGAACAACAGCGCAGCAATAAATTCCCAGGCGAAGAAGCGAAAGAAGCCATGTGAGCGTGGTTTGAAAATCGAGTGCCGGGAAATGATCACGAGCACCACGGTCACGAGTAGAAAAAGAACAACCAGGAGTTTATTGATCATGCACTCATTTTACAGCTAGCTGAAGAAACTTGCTGCAGTCAACCGAAGGCAATGGATATCAAAAAAGCGCTCTTCAACTGAAGAGCGCTTTTCGCTTGATATTCCAGTAAGTTCATGAAACAATCTTCTTGCCGAGAGCAAGGGCGCTGGCCATCAACTCCGGGTCCTTTTCGGCGTCCCCAATATCCATCAAGGAGCCGTAGACCCAATCGACTTTCGCACCCAGAAAATCGAACATGGTATCGAGCGTGTGAATGGCATTGATCCCACCCGAGGTAAACAGGTCAGTGTCGCCATAGGTGAGAGTCACGCCCACCGGCTTACCCTTTAGAAAATCGTGTTTGCTGTTCCAAAGCGAGTACCAACGATCGATGCAAGTCTTTAATTGGGCGGAGTAGGTGAACCAGAAGATGGGGCTGGCAAGGATCAAACCATCGGCTTCTGCCAGTTTCGGATACAGTGTCTGCATATCATCTTTGATGGTACAGATACCGTTCTTCCGGCAGGCGTCGCAACTATTACAGGGGGCGATCTTCAACCCTTGCAAAAAAACAACATCAGCCTCACCGCCGGCCGCGCGCACTCCTTTGGCAGCCTGTTCAGCCAGTGTGCAGCTATTCCCCTTCTTTCGCGGGCTGCCTTCGAGAATGAGGATATGTTTTGTCATGATCTTAGCCTCCAGTACTGTCTATTCAGGAAGCGATCTTCTTGCCCATCACATACGCCTTGCGCATTAGCTCTACGTCGTTATTTACTTCGCCAATATCCATGAGTGAGCCGTAGACCCAGGAGACCCTGGCCTCAAAGACGCGGAACATTGTCTCAAAGGTGTGGATGGCGTTGATCGCGCCAGACGTATACAGATCGGATTCGCCGTATGTGAGGATGATGCCTACCGGCTTGCCCTTGAGAAAGCGGTTGTTGCCATTCCATAACGCGTACCAGCGGTCAAGACAGATCTTGAGTTGGGCGGTGAATGTATACATGTAGATCGGTGTGGCCAGGATCAATCCATCAGCGGCAGCCAGTTTGGGGTAAAGCTCCTGCATGCCGTCGTTGATCACGCAGATGCCGTTCGTCAGGCAGGCATCGCAGCCATTGCAGGGGGTTATCTTCAACCCCTGCAGGTAGACCGATTCAACCTCGGCGCCGGTTTCACGAGCGCCGTTGGCGGCTTGATCGGCCAGGGTGGAGCTGTTGCCCTTCTTGCGCGGGCTGCCTTCGAGGATCAATATTTGTTTGGCCATGTTCACCTCATACCCGATATCTTACCAGACAAATCACTTGCGCAGTTTGAGCGCGGCAATACTTGCGGCCAGGCCGGCGAGCAAACCAAAGAAGGTCAAGCCATAGGTGAGCAGCATGAAATCGTTGAAGCTCTGAGTCTCAGACCACTCAAAGATACGACCATCTTCCAGAAGGATGAAGCGGGTGTATTCCACACCGTCGACTTGACAAACCGCTGAGTCCAGAAATGCGGTCACAGGTCCCGGCAGAGCAGGCGTTTTATCGATCTCGGGTACCGCCTCACAGGGAAGCGCTTCGGGATCTTCAACCGGGGCATAGTTTCTCAGCGTCCAAGTGCAGTCGACTGCATTGACGCAATCATACACGTATGTATTTCCTGACGCAGCCTGCAGATATAACTCTTCCGCATAGTACTTTACATGTTCCGGGGCAATGAATCCAGTCGCAGCTTCAGGGGCAGGCTCCAAGGCTTGCCATTCTCCTGTGACCATATCCCCGGCGATGGCGGCGGTGGGAATTGCCAGGACGATGCCCAACAACGGCAAAAGGAAAAATTGAAGCACCGTCCAGATACGTTTTACGCGTGGGCGTCGCGAGAACCACAATCCCGCAAATGCGATCACTCCTCCTGATAGAAGGATCGCCACCACTGCCAGCAGGATGGCAGAGGAGATATCCGAAGACGTGAGGTATTGAGAAAGGAAAGCGCCAACCGCAGCAAGCGGTGCGGCGCAGGCGAAAAGGATAACTAAGTTCTTAATGATTGGTTTCATGGAGACCCCTTGGTTAGGAATTAGCATTATTATGACACAGAAATGAAAATACCCCCATTCGCAAATCATTCTACTCAAGTGTTTTGGATCAATGCGGGATGGTGAACTCTCCGATGAGCAGGATGATCGTGCTCAAACCCGGCAGCAGTGAAAACCAGACCAGCCAGGAGCGCTCGTGTTTGCGAATAATCGCGATCAAGGCTGTGACGCCTGCGGCCAGTCCCACCAACAGCATAAGTAGACCGAAATTCATTGCCACAGGGTTGCCTGTTGTGGGAGCCATGCGCGAACGAATATCCACAATCGCCGTAATGCCAAAGTCCATAACCACCCAACCGATGGCCAGACCCATAGCCCACCAGCCCAGTTTTGTGGATGGGCGGCGCCAGAAAGGAGACCTCATTTTCTCACTCATCTCAACCTCCTACAGTAAAACACAGGTAAGTAGATCATATTCTCATCATAGCACGCGAGGAGATCCCCTTCAATTCATCAATCGTTCTTATTTCTGTTTTTCACACCTTTGGCGAGATTCTCTTCAATTTTGGCCTTTGTGATGCGAGTGACCAGGTCCAGGGGCAGCGGTTCACTCAATGAGAACTGGACGGTACCCTTACCGCCCGGGTATTGGGCTAGTTCCTCCTTGAACATTTCCCTGCCGCTTCCGGTGGGAAAGAAGCTGATATGATCTTTAAAGGCTGCAAAGTAAACCACCGGGCCATTTTGATAATAGCCGGGCATGCCGTATCCCATACGCTCCTCGGCGTCAGGCGCGGCTGCCCTGATCGTTTGCCTCAGTTCATTCAGTTTTGTCTGGATCTCTTGAGGGAATTGCGCGATGTATTCATCGATCGGTCCGGTATTCATTTCTCATGCTCCAGTAATTGGCGCGTCGCGTTTTTCAACACCCGCAGAGCGCGCAAGGTGACCCATTTGTTGGGTTGTTTCTTTTCACCAAAGTTTACCCATGTCTTGCCTGTGTAGTCATATTCCAGCAGCCAGCGGCCGTTCTCATCTTGTTTGCTGACGATGAGATCGAGCAACCCATGCAATCTTGGGTCGCTGCCGTATCCCAACGCGACCAGGGCTTCAGCAGCCTGCAGCAGATCGGTGACATAGAAGACCGGAAAGCCGAACTTCCACCAATTACCGCTGGGTTTGGCACTGTATCCGCTGGGCCAAGCCGCAGCGACCAGGTCAACGCCGAAGAGGAAATCCACTCCCTGCTGAATAGCGCGCTGGATGACCGGGGTGCGTTGCTCGGCAGGGATCCAGGCAAGTGCCAGCATCACTTTCACGCTGCCCCAGGCGCAGGGCTTGCGGTCGTTCGCACCACAGGCAAAGTTGGGACCGCACTTGCCCGCGTAGTAGCGCACTACCGCCATGCGGTCATCAGATGGTGCGATACCTTCACCGGTGACACTGCGTGCCATCCAGTCGATGGCCTTCTCCAGACGTGGATCACTGAATCCAAGCTCAAGCAGCGCCCAGATTATGTTACCCTGCAGGCAATCAACTGTGCCTGATGGCGCCCCGGATGCCGCGATCTGGCCGCCGGGATTGAACGCGTTTTCGATGTAGTAGTTACTGGCCTTGATGATCTGAGGTTCTTCCTTGACCGAGGCTCCCAGTTGCGCCAGCAGGATCAGCGACCAGACGGTGGAACTGTATTTTGGATTATAGCCCGCGCCGGGTTCCGCCCAGTAGCCGGAATCACTCATGTTGGCCATTACTTCGGCGATGGGTCCACGCCGGTGGGCGGCTGTGCGGGCAGCGCGGAGTTCTGGATCATCCTCATTCACATCGAGCAGATCGCGCATGGCCAGATAGCGCACACCGGGCGAATCGGGTTCCAATAACCAGGCAAATGAATCCCCGCGCAATTTTTTTTGCCAATCCATAAGTCCTCCTGTGATCAATCCCTACTATGTATTATATACAGATGGAACTGCGAATTTGGATACTTTTTAAGTAAAGATGCGTCCGGTTTGGACGCATCTTCTACCATTGTTTATTAGTGACGGATTAATGGTGTCCGTGTTTTTCAGCTTCTTCGGCATCCGCTTTGGTCTTATGGACCGTACCATCGGGGTGATTGGGGGGCGCGTAGATCGTGTAGAGCTTTAACGATTCGGTCTTTGAAGCGTTGATGACATTGTGCACCGTTCCTGCTGGTACGACAACAGCGCCGCCAGGTTTGATGGTGTGTTTTTCTTTTTCATTGAGCACGAATTTTGCCGAGCCTTCTTCAATGCGGAAGAACTGATCTACTTTGGCGTGCACCTCTGTACCAATCTCTTCGCCGGGTTTAAGGCACATTACCACAAGCTGCTGGTATTTTCCTGTATAGACTACCTGACGGAAGTACTTGTTCTTGCTTGTTGCTTTTTCGATATCACCTGCGTATCCAGTCATATTTTTCTCCTCTCGTTTTCAATACCATTATACGTCTGAGAGGTGAAGGGCACACAGATATTTTTCATCAACGTGGATCATTTCCCTCTACTTTGACGGTACTCATCCTCGAGCAGGCTCATCATGATGAAATCCTGGTAATGATGGTCGTAGAAATACCCATCTCGAAAGACGCCTTCATGTTTGAAACCGGCGCGTTCGTAAAAACGCAAGGCTGCCTGGTTCGATCCCACCACGCCGATGGAAACGCGATGCATATTGAGATACCCGAACGCATAATCGAGCAGCAATTCCATGGCCTCGCGGCCGTAGCCTTTTCCGTGAGCGCTGCTGTCACCAATAATGATGCTCAGGTCGGTGGAGCGCCAGGCTGGGAACATACGCAGCAGTCCCGTCTCTCCGATCAGGCGGTCGTCCTCCTGCAGCACGATGCCAAACCAGGCTCTTTCTTTGTCATTGTGCACACGCGCCAGGAATTCTTCCACGCCCGCTGCGTCGGTGGGGAAGACCTCTCCGGTCTGACCGCGTATCACGGGGTCGTTGAACCAGACCGCCAACTGCGGCAGGTCCGCGCTGGTAAGCGGGCGCAGATAGACCAGCTTACCTTCCAGAAACTTCACTTTTTTCGTTTCCACATCAACCTCCCTGCGAATTGCCTGTTATTGTACCCGGTTGTGTCTGGTCGTGATCGGGAAGGATGTCTTCAAGGTTGCGGATCAAAGGATTGGCAAATCCCGAGAGCATGACCACGATGGTAAGCAGACCAAAAACAATCATGATGACGGCCATACCTGATCCGGCCTCATGCCCGGTCATCCAACCAAAAGCTTGCGAGATAATCCCATTCCCTTTCATGGATGGTTCCATGATGTAATCGGCCAGCAAACCGCCGAGGATGGGCGTGAAAGTATCGGGGAACCAGGTGAGCATGCGGCGCGCGGAAAAAACGCGTCCCTGCACGTCTGGCGCAACTTTAACCTGCAGGATGGCCTGGCTGGTGGCTGTGCCCAGGTTGGAGCCAAACCCGGCAACGAGGATAGCCGGGATCCAAATCTCCAGGCTGCGGCTCAACCCAAATAAGATGCCTCCAAACAGGCAGAAACCCACCCAGCCAAAGATGGCGCCGAGCATGCGCCGTTTTGGACCTCCCCAGATGCTCATGACGATGGACCCAACCGTCCACGAGACGGCGCCGGCCGTCTGCACCGCACCCAGGATGATGCTGCTGTTGCCGGTGCGCGAGAGCACCAGCGGCACTTCTATGCTCATCGACATGCCCAGGAATAGGTTGGCGCAGAACAGCATGATCACATAGGCGAACAGGCTGGGCCGGGCGAAGATGTACTTGAAACCAAACGCGGTTTCCTGCAGTATGTTACCCTTGCCCTTTTCACCTTCGATGGTCTTGACCGGGGTAGGGACGTGCACCATCAGCAGCGCGCCGATGGCCAGGATGAATGTGGCTACATCGATGAGCAGGATGCCGTTCAACTTGATGAGTGGCAGCAGCGCGCCTGCCAGCAGCGGGGCGATGACGCCCGGACCTGCCTGCACGAATGACATCATGCCATTGGCACGTCCGTACTGTTCCTTGGGCACCATTGTGGTTATGGCTGCTGAATAGGCTGGCCACTGGAAGGCATTTCCCAGGCCAATGATGCAGTTGACCAAATAAAAATGCCAGACTTGCAGGTCGCCAGTTGCCAGCAGGACGAGAATTGTCAGGGTACCCAACCCTGCGCACAGGTCGCTGACCATCATCATCAGCTTGCGGTTGTAGCGGTCCACCATCACTCCGGCCAGGGGGATGATGAGCAGGTAAGGCAGCGTGAACGCGGTCTGCATGATGCCAAGCGAGGTGGCGCTGTTTGTCTCCTGGAAGACCCAGATCGACAGTGCGAACCCCGTCATGCTCGAGGCCAAAATGGATATTGCCTGCCCGAGCAGCACGATGGTCAAACCGGTCATGCCTGAAGGGAGTTTACTGCGGTTCAGGTTCGTTGATTGCATGAACGTTCTTCCGATCTCGATTAAGTTATGCTGGCGTCTGTGATTCTTTCCCAACGCATATTATCGCCTGCGGGATTAAGAGCATGGTTAAAAATCCCGGGCGAAATTCCCGGTGAGCAGCTTTTGGTTATTCTTTGGCGTCGAAGTACTTGAAGAAAAGCTCCTTGGAACGCACGGCAGCGTCTTCGCTGAGGATGAGCGACGGCGATTTGTCGCTGGGGTCGCTGATGTAGCCCTTGCGGAACAGTCTGTCCAGCACCTGGGTGGGCAGTCCCTTCCAGGCGCGCGTAGCGAATTGGTCGCGCGAACTGGTAAGATACAGCAGTGCTAGGACCATTTCTTCCACTTTTTCATTGTTGTATGAGAGCATTTCCCCTCCTTTTTTACTGAAAGTACTGTTTATTTAAATGTGAGCAGTACCGTATAGGCGTAGTTCTTTTCGTATTCCAAAATGGGACTTTCGTGGCTGATGCTGCCGGTCTGGGCATCAAAAGTCTGACCGCAGAATTCAGTACGCGATACCTTGAATGGGGTGGCCTCGAGCAAGAGCATCAGGTCAGCGGGGGTATAGCAGCGCACCGATTGCCGGCGCAGAGCTTGCTTGTCCTGCACAGGTTCCCATTCGTCGATCCAACGTCCCAGCACAGGGTCATAGTAGCTGCGTTCGGTCATATCCACTGAGCCGGGCACTTCTTCCAATCGATCCAGCGATTGTTCATCCCCGGCGCATTTGATCGGACCGAAGGGGTGGTACACGTCCATCAGCACCACACCGCCGGGGGCGAGCCATTCAGCAGCGATGCGGTTGAGCAGGCGGCGCTGGTCGGCATCTGACCCCATGCCGAAGGTCTCGAAGAGGCAGACGGCGTCGAATTGGCCGCTTAACAGCACGGTCAAGAAATCACCCTGCACCGGGCTGACATTCGGGTACTTCTGTGAAACAGCCGTAAGCAACCCAAAGTTCTTCGGGCTCAGGTCTACTGCGGTGATGCTGTATCCCGCCGCGGCCAGAAAACCGGCGGTCTCGCCGGTGCCTGCCCCAAGTTCGAGCAGGTTCTTCGGCGCTTTTCCGATCAGGCGTTCAACCATGTCAAGACGAGGTTTGAGATTCTCGCCCTCGTACCAATTTTCCCCCCACCAATCAGCAGCCGAGTCATAAAAGGCCTTTACCCAGCCCCGGTCATTCAGATCTTGTTTCATCTTTTTCTCCTATATTGAAGATAGCATTTTGACTTTACCCTTCGTAGCTGCACATCGCTCGGATCATTTGCTCGCGCAGATCCACTAGTTCAGGGAACTGATAGAAGAAGAGGATCTTTTGATCCGGTATGGAGTCGCCTTCGGGTATGGGCTTGAGTACGAAAAACTCAAAGGATTCAGCGATATCCTCACCGATCTCGGTGGGGGCGTAATCGTCAACAAACTGGTCGGAGTACATGTCGTAGAACTCGGCCACCGCGTCTTCATCGTAATCCTCCAGATCCTCGCTGGGGTCGCCCACGATCTCCTTCCAGTCAGGGAAGATTTCAACCCAGAAGGCTTCGTAGAACAGGTTGAGGTAGGAGTCCTCGTTGGTGCAGCCGTAGTAGTAGGTGAATGTGGCGCAGCCGCTTTCTTCCTGGTCCCAGCCCCAGTAATCGGAGCCTTCGGGGATCTGCTCGGCGTTGAGGGTGATGAGGTGCCCGAACTCGTGCACCAGTGTGTGCGTGAGCTGCACTGGCTGGTTGGCGTCGACAACGTCAACAGCGAGCATCCATTTGGTGCGGCCCTGTTTGTCGTCGTAGTACACATAGGCCAGTTCGTTGTCAGAACCGTCGGTGTAGACCAGGTACTGGTTGATCATATCCAGGTCGCCGGCGGGCAGCAATGAGGAAGCGTAATCCCAGATGCGTTCCTGTGTTGTGTAGTCTTCCTGTATCTCCACCAGGTCGTCAGGAACACTATAAGTGTTCACTCTGCCCAGTTCGCCGTCAGTCACCACATAGCTGGCCAGGTCGTAGCTCTCATAGAGGTCTGACTGGGTTTCGTAGATGTACGACGCTTCCGGTCGCAGCAGGCTGTTCACGCGCACCAGGCAGCGATCAATGCAGTTGTCACCGTCGCATTCGATGGGATCGGTGGATGCGCTGGAGGCTTCTTCGGTTGACGAGAGCTCGTTGGTGAGTTTATCGATGATGGTGAAGGGCAGGTCGCACAGGCAGGCGATGGAGATGACCAGAACGGCCAGCGAGAGGAGGAGAGGTTTTTTCATGAGATCTTTCCGATTGGTATAGTTGCTCAATTATATCGGAAAGTTGCTGATCGCAGATTTTTGTTCTTAGCCCTTTTGTGTGTGACCGATTGAGTTCAACCCTTTTTGAAAAACCACCGTCGGCCGGCGATGAGGCAGACAAGCGCAACCGCGGCGATGGTGAAGCTGGCCACATCAGCAACCCCGATCTCGTCGGCGAGCGAGAACAGGGTGACGAGCGCGAGCAAAGGCAAGCTGATCCAGTAGGCCAGTTTGCTGCGGCGGGCCAGGAAAATGACCAATAGGCTGATTATAGACGCGCAAAGCAAGGACAGAATTGCCATTACCTGATTGATGAGAGTATCGAAGGCAATTGTGGGGTGCAGCCCGGTGACAATGCTAAAGCCAAACACCAGCCAGACAAGCGCGCTGAGAGCCATCAACACCAGGCTGATTGTTATGGTGATTGGTCGCTTATTCATTTCCTATGATCTTTTGAGCGGAATCCTGGGAATGATAAACGGCGTGCTCTTCTTGTAAGCTTCGTACTCCGCGCCAAAACGCAGCGCCAGTTCCTTTTCTTCAACCAGTTTTAGGTAGAGGATGAGAAGAACACTGACCAACGTGGAACAAATAAGCGCTGAGATCGATCCAATCAGGATGGAGAGGCCGAAGTACAGGCTAAAAGTACCGAAGGTCATGGGGTTGCGGCAGGTGGTGAAGACGCCGCTGATGAGCAGTTTCTGCGTGGGCATCAATGGCAGGGGCGTGCCCTGCGCTTTGAAGAACTGCTGCCCAATGGACCAGAAGGCGAAATTGGCGCCGATGATGATGAGCAGACCGCCTACCAGGTAGTTGATCCAGCCGAAAGACAGTACCGGCAGACCCAGCCTTGCGTCCAGGCGCGGCAACGGCCCGAGCAGCAACCAGGGGATGAGTACAACCACCAGCCCGCCGCCGATCAGCACCGTGGTGAGGATGCGCACGGCCAACGGGTACTCACGCGAAGCCCATTTGGTGTACAGGTTCATGATCTCCTCCTTGAACTCTATTTATTATGCCACGATTTGCGTTCACTACCACTGAGGCTATAATTTGCCTACAACATTTATATAAGAGGGAACCATGCCAAACGAAACCCTGAACATCATCCGCAGCCGGCGCAGCATTCGCAAGTACACCGCTCAACTTGTTAATGACGAAAATCTGCGCGCCATCCTCGACGCAGCGGTCTACGCGCCCAGCGCCATGAACAGCCAGGGCTGGCACTTCAGCGTGGTGCGCGGCGCGGAGATGCTGGCCAAAATCCGCGCGGTGATGACACAAAATATGCTCGCCTCCGGCGTGCAGCGTATGGTGGAACGCGCCTCCGTGCCCGGGTTCGTGCCCTTCTACAACGCGCCGGTGCTCGTCATCCTCTCTGCTGACCCCGCTTACAAGTTCGCGCAGATGGATTGCGGCATCGCCGTCCAGACCATCGCGCTGGCCGCCGAGAGCCTCGGCATCGGCTCATGCATCATGGCCTCCACCGAACTACTCTTCGCCAACGACGCCGACGGCTCGCTGTCGCGCGAACTGGGCTTCCCGCCGGGATACAAGCACATGGTTTCGATCTGCCTGGGTTATAAAGACGAAGCCCCCGATGCCAAGGAGCGCAATGAGGAGCTGGTTAATTACGTTTGAGGTTTTATAGATACATAGAGATCATCCCCTGATGGGGATGATCTTTTTACAGATGCATGGAGGTGAAGTAAATAGCCGCGGCGCTGGCCAATACGGTGAGATAAGGCATCACCTTGTGGATGACCAGCACTGCCTTCGGGGCTTCCTTCGCGGCGCTGATCCAGCCGCCTGTGGCGATCATGACAACGAAGCAGAAACCGGCGAAAAAGCAGACCAGCCAGGCGAGGATGGAAAGTGGAGCCATCAACCTGATGGTAAGGACAAGATAAACCAGCATGGCCACCGGCACCAGCTTGTGAATGGTGAGCAGCAGGGTGCGATAAGGTTTGCCCAGGTTGTGCAGGCGGAACCCGGAGAGGAAGATCATGATGAAGCACAATAGCGTTAGAAAGATCAACGCGAGCATTTACAATCCTTTCACTCAGACCGCGGACTATTCCCCTTCAATTCAACCAGTAATTCATCCGTGTTCATCACATGATACCCGTTGCGGAGCATGCGCGCAACCATGACTTTGGATTCATCAGGCAGGTGCGAGAGCACCGCATCGCTGACCAGGCAGGGCACAAAGTCGTGGCAGTAGGCGTCAAAAACGGTGGCATTGACGCAGTAATGCGTGTACGCGCCAACCACCACCAAGCGCTCCACCCCGCCCAAATGCAGCGTATCGGCCAGGTCAGTGTTGAAGAAGGCCGAGTAACGCGTCTTGGTCAGCACCTGGTGCTGCGGTAGCACTTTGATATCCGGCAGGATGGCCGCCTCGGTTGACCCTTCGATGAGTTCAGCTTTGCCGGAAGCCTTCATCTTCAGGTCCCAGTCCGAACCGTCTGCTCTGTAAGCTGAGATCACATGCACCACCGGTTGGCTGGTCTCGTCGAACGCCTTGATGAGACGATTGATGTTGGCAATGGCATCTTCCAGACTGACCCGGCGCTCGGGCAGGCGGAAAAAGAATTCCTGCATATCAATGATAAGCAGCGCCGAACGGGGGTTGGGAGACAGGGGCAGCAAGGTCACCTCACTGACTAACATTGCCTTCTAAGCGCTTCAATCTCATCTGTTGTCAGCACAATATCCCCTGCCTCCAGGTTCTCACGCTGGTGCTGCGGGTTACCCGACATGGGGATGGTGATGACGCGCGCCTGCGAGGTGAGCCAGGCAATGGAAAGTTGGTGCGCGGAGAGGCCGCGTGCCTCCGCGGCGGCTTTCAGTTCCTTGTTGCCGGCGGTGTAGCGGTGTTTCACCGGCGTGTAGGCGGTGACGAGGATGTTGTTCTGCTGGCAGTAGTCCAACACGCCATTCTTGAAATACTTCTGATCAGGGATGCTGTAGGGCACCTGGTTGGTGAGCAGCGGCGTCTCACTGAGCGCGGCAGCCTGCTTGAGCTGCTTGAGGTTGAAATTGCTGACGCCCAGATGACACACTTTTCCCTCGCGCACCAACTGGTTGAGCGCCTTGAACGTCTCGGCGTAATTCGCACCCACCATCGGCCAGTGAATGAGATACAGGTCGAGGTAATCCATGTCCAGGCGGCGCAAGCTGTTCTCGCAGCAGCGCAGCACGTCATTGTAAGACAGGTGGTGGGGTGAGACCTTGGAGGTGATGAACAGGTCCGCGCGCGGGATGTTGGAGGCGCGCACCGCCTGCCCGATCAGTTCTTCACAGTGACCGGCGGAATAAATCTCGGCGGTGTCGAAATGGGTGTAGCCCAGTTCCAGCGCGGAACGCAGGGCAGCCAGCGAGCGCTGGTCGCTTGCCGGTTCGGCGGCGGAATGTCCCCCGATCGACCATGTGCCGAAGCCGACCTTGGGGATGTTCAGATTGTGGATGGTCTCATATCGCATGGAAAAATTATAGCACCGGCGAAGCTGATTCCTTTCTTTCAATTGAATTCGACCAGCCATAATTCCTTGATTCCCCAAGCAGTTGGCCACAGGTCGATGATCTCTGTTTTGATCCGGTTTGTCCCGGCTGCGAAGAGATCGGTGATGTCATATGGACCAAGTTCGCACTGGTTTTTTGTACAACTGATCCCGATGGTGTCGATGTAAAATTGCGCTGTTGTTCCATCCGGGTGTGTGACGGTCAACCGTAGCGCGTCATCAAGGTCCTGGATTGGCACGGCGCCATCCGCTGACCCCGCCAGCAGGACCACTCCGCCATGATATTCGTAACTCAGAATCCCGGACCAATTCGGACCACTCCTCCATTGTTCCGTTGCTTTGTCGTCATCTTTAAATCCGCACAACTCAATACCAGTGGGTGTGCCTGCAGGCAGTGACGTAATGGCAACCGGCGTTGGTGCGGGTGTGTCAGTCGCAACTGGCGCATTGGTGGGGAGAAAATTGGGTATGCTCGTGGACAGAACAGACGATGGGACGTCTGCGGGTTGGATCAGCGCTTGAACTTTCTCAAATACGACCTTGCCAAATTGGCATCCCGCCAGGAGAAAGGTAGATAGAACAATGACGAAAACACTTCTAAAAGTAAACTTCATGGAATTCCCTCCTGTAGTCTGGATATTACCGATCCATGTTGAGAAAACATGATACTTTGGTGAAATATTTCTTAATTATACTGGCAAACAAAAACCGCCCAGATATTGGACGGTTTTGACGGTTTCCTACTCTCAGAACTTGCGTACCCATTCCCTGGGCCAGCGCTCGACCACGACCTTCTTTTGGGTGAAGAAGTCCACCGCGTCGCGGCCCTGACCGTGCAGGTCGCCGAAGAAACTGTCCTTCCAACCGCTGAAGGGGAAGAAGGCCATGGGGGCAGCCACACCGATGTTGATGCCGATGTTGCCGGCCTGCGCCTCATAACGGAACTTGCGCGCCGCGGCGCCGCTGGCGGTGAACAGGCAGGCCTGGTTGCCGTAAACACCGCTGTTGATGAGCGCGATGGCCTCTTCCAGGCTGGCCGCGCGTATGACGCCCAATACCGGGCCGAAGATTTCGGTGCGTGCCGCCTCGCTCTCGCGCGGCAGATCGAGCATGATGGTGGGGCGCACGAAGCTGCCCTTCTCGTAACCAGAGATGACAGTTTTGCGTCCGTCCACGGGCAGGGAAGCGCCGTCTTTCTGCGCCTGTGCGATAAGTCCTTCGATGCGCTCGCGGCTGACGTCGTTGATGACTGGACCCATCTGCACACCCTCATCCAGCCCATAACCCACCTTGCGGCCTGACGCGGCGTCACAGATGCGCTCGCTGAACTCATCGAAAGCGTTGCCAACGGTGAGCGCCAGCGAGGTGGCCAGGCAGCGTTGCCCGGCGCAGCCAAAGGCCGAATCGGCGATGATCTTGACGGCGGCTTCCATGTCAGCGTCGGGCAGGATGACCACCGGGTTCTTGGCGCCGCCCTGGGCGGTGACGCGCTTGCCCTGTTCGGCAGCGCGGCGGTAGATGTAGCGCGCCGTGGCGGTGGAGCCCACAAAGGTAATGGCGCGAACCTCTGGATGGTCAAGCAGCGCGTCAACGGCTTCCTTGCCGCCGTTGACCAGGTTGAGCACGCCCTTGGGCAGGTTGAGTTGTTCGATCAATTCATAAGCGCGTTGCATGGTAAGCGGCGTCTTTTCCGACGGCTTGAGCACGTAGGTGTTACCGCAGGCGAGTACGTAGGGCAGGTACCAGAAGGGGATCATGCCCGGGAAGTTGAAAGGCGCGATGGTGGCGCAGACCCCCACCGGCTGACGCAGCATGATCTCGTCCACGCCGGGAGCAATGTCCTCAGCGATCTCGCCCTTGCTGAGCATGGGGATGCCGCAGGCCACTTCCACGTTCTCGATGGCACGGCGTATCTCTCCTCGCGCCTCGTCGAGCGTCTTGCCGCATTCCATGGTGATCAGGCGGCTGAGTTCATCGAGGTGTTCCTCGAGCAGTGTCTTGAGTTTGAAGAGATACTGGATACGGTCCTGCGCCGGCGTCTGGCGCCAGGCAGGCAGGGCGGCAGCGGCAGCACGGACGGCAGCGTCCACCTCGACAGCAGAGGAGAGGGGCACGCGTGCCAGCACCTCGGCAGTGGCCGGGTTGACGACTTCGAGCGATTCAGCGGCAGACGAAGGCGTCCAGGCGCCGTTGATGTAGTTGGAGAGGGTTTTCATGGGCAATATCCTGTTCTTCTGGGATCAATCTATTGCATATGATACAACAATATTGTATAATATGCAACAATGAACGAAATACAATCCCTCGCGCGTGGACTCAAGATCCTCGATATCCTTGGTCAGAACCCCGACGGCATCAGCATCACTGAGCTTTCGGAGCTTCTCGATGTGGATAAGGGCAGCGCTTCACGCTTGGTGGCCACCCTGGCCAGCTACGGTTACGCTGAGCGCGACGAGGTGACGCGGCGCTACCACGTGGGACCGCAGATCGTCAGTCTCAGCCGCAGTGTGCTCAACCGCCTGCCCCTGCGCGAGGCCGCCAAGCCCTTCCTGCGTCAGTTGATGGAACGCACTGGTGAGTGCGCGCATCTGGGTGTGGCTGCCCAGGGCAAGGTGATGTACATCGATCAGGTGGAATCACCCGTCACATTGCGCGTCAACGCGCAGGTGGGCACCATGAACCCGCTGCACTGCACCGCCCTCGGTAAGGTGCTGCTGGCCTTCAGCAACCTCGACCTGCCCGCTGAACTCACCCCCTACACTGAGAAGACCATCACCGACCCTGGAGCGCTCAAGGAGCACCTGGAGCAGGTGCGTCGCCTGGGTTATGCCGTGGACGACGAGGAGTTTGACGCCGGCGTGCGCTGCATCGCCGTCCCTGTCTTCGATTTTCGCGGCAAACTGGCAGGCGCCATCGGCGTCTCCGGCCCGGCCACGCGCGTGACCGCGGCGCGCCTGCCCGAAATGACCACCGCCGTCATCGAGATTGGCAAGGCGCTTTCAGAACGAATGACTTTCACCCGTTAACCACGCCCCTGCATCGCGCATGGGCGCTTTTTGTTGTAATCGCAAGACAACACCGTTGCGCCATACGCAACAAGGAGAAAAATCGGACGTGAACAGACCTTCTCCGGAACTTTTAGCCAAACAACGCGAGGCACACGCCGCCGCACTTGGTGCCGGCAAGCTGCCGGCGAAAATGGATCTCACCCTATCTGAAGCGTTGGTCATCGGCTTACTGCGCCAGGACGTGAAGAAGTTCTTTGCCGTCTTCGGCCACGGCTCCACCGAGGTGGCTGAGGTGCTGCGCATCTACGAGGCTGCAGGGCTGCTCAACGTTTACGGCGTGCGCAGCGAGATCGAAGCCTCGCATGCCGCCGCCGCGCTGCGCTGGGTGACTGGCGAGAAAGCCGCCGTCATCACCTCCATCGGGCCGGGTGCACTGCAGGCGCTGGCTGCCTCGCTCGCCCCCGCTTCCGACGGTATCGGCGTGTGGTACCTCTTTGGCGACGAGACCAGCGAGGACGAGGGCTTCAACATGCAGCAGGTTCCACGGCCTGTGCAGGGGCAGTTCCTGCGTCTGACCGAGTCGATGGGCAAGGCTTACAGCCTGCACACTCCGCTGGCACTCTCCACCGCCCTGCGCCGCGGCGCCGCGGCCGTGGATCACCCCACCCGACCCGCGCCATTCTACCTGTTGCTGCCCATGAACACCCAGGCTGCCTGGCTGAAGGATTTCAACCTCGAAGAACTCCCGGAACCTCAAAAACTGACCATCGCGGCTGCCGCGAGTGATTACGCCAAAGCCGTGACCTGGATCCGCGAGGGCAAACGCATCCTCATCAAGGTTGGCGGCGGCGCGCGTGATGCCGGCGAGCAGCTTACTGCGCTGCTCAAGAAGATCGGCGCGGTGGTGGTGCATACCCCTATTGCAAGCGGCTGCATCCCCTACAGCCATCCGCGCAACATGGGTGTGGGTGGTTCCAAAGGCTCGCTGTGCGGCAACTACGCCATGGAGAAGGCCGATCTGCTCATCGCGGTGGGCACGCGCGCGGTATGTCAATCAGATTGCTCGCGCACCGGCTACCCCAATGTCAAGCGTGTTATCAACATCAACGCCGACGTGGACGATTCACTCCATTACAACCACACCCTACCTCTGCTGGGCGACGTGAAACTCACCCTGCAGAAACTCACCGATTCCATCGAGGCTGCCTGCTCGCCGCGCGGCGAGTGGATTACCGCCTGCACCATCCAGAAACAGAAATGGCAGTCGTTCAAAGTCGAGCGCTTCCTCCACCCGGTGCTGAAAGACGAGTACTGGGGCCAGGAGGTTCTCACCCAGCCGGCCGCCATCCAGATTGCCACTGAGTGGGCCAAGAAGAACAAAGCCATTTGCTTCTTCGATGCCGGCGATGTGCAGGCCAACGGTTTTCAGATCGTGGAAGACAGCACACCAACTCAGACCTTTACAGAGACAGGCGCTTCCTACATGGGCTTCGCCGTTTCGGCGCTTCTGGCCACCGGTACAGCCTCCACGCCGTTCTATGGCCTTGCCCTCACCGGCGATGGCTCCTTTACCATGAATCCGCAGGTGCTCATCGACGGCGCGGAACACGGCGCCACCGGCTGTGTGCTGCTGCTGGATAACGGACGCATGGCGGCCATCTCGGGCTTGCAGAACGCACAATACGGCAGCGATTTTGCCACCTGGAACACCCTGCAGGTGGATTACCTTGCCTGGGCTGGTGCCATTCCCGGCGTGCTGGCCTTGAGCGGTGGCAACTCGCCCGAGACGCTGCAAAGCGCGCTCGAACAGGCCGCCAACCACCCGGGCTTATCTCTCATCCACGTGCCGGTTTATTACGGTCCCGACCCGCTGGGTGGGATGGGCGTCTACGGGCGCTGGAATGTGGGCAACTGGTGCGACGACGTGCAAACCCTGCGCCATCAGATCGGGCTTTGATCGCGCAGATATCTTGTTTTGTGAGGAATTATGACTGAATTATCAACAGCAAAGATCGCCGAACTGGAGGAAACCGCACGCAGACTGCGGGTGAGCAGCGTCAAGCTCATTCACAGGCGCGGTGCCGGGCACCCCGGCGGGGCGCTTTCAGTGGCCGAGATCCTCTCGGTGCTGTTCTTCCACACCATGAACATCGATCTCGCCAACCCTGCCTGGGAGCGTCGCGACCGCTTCATACTCAGCAAGGGACATGCCTCGGCAGCGCTCTATTCTGCCCTGGCCATGCGCGGCTATTTTGATATCAGCCAGCTTGATAACTGGGGCGAGCTTGACTGCCCGCACCAGGGACACCCCGACCGCTTCAAAACTCCCGGCGTGGACATGACCAGCGGCATCCTGGGCCACGGCGTGGCCATTGGCGCGGGATTGGCGCTGGCCGCATACCAGACCGGCCTCCCATACCATGCTTTTGTGCTGCTAGGAGACGGCGAATGTCAGGGCGGCATCGTTTGGGAAGGTGCCATGACGGCCGCCAAGTATCACCTGGGCAATCTCATCGCCATCCTGGACAGCAACCGCGTCCAACTTGACGGCATGGTAGCTGACATCATGCCCGTGGAACCGATGGCGGATAAGTGGCGCGCCTGCGGCTGGCAGGTGCTGGAGGCTGATGGCCACTCTGTGACCGAACTGGCCACCGCGCTCGACCAGGCGCTGGCCACCGGCGACCGCCCCACCATCATCATCGCGCACACCACCAAGGGCAAAGGCGTCTCCTTTATGGAAAACAAGTCATTCTGGCACGGCAACGTGCCCTCGGACGAACAACTGGTGCAAGCGCTGGCTGAACTGGGGGAGGTGAAGCATGGCTGAGATCTCAATGCGCGAGGCTTACGGCAAGGCACTGGCCGAATACGGCGCTGACCACCCCAACATCGTCGCGCTCGACGTGGATACCTCCGCGTCCACGCTCTCCAGCTTCTTCGCGCAGCGCTTCCCGGAACGCTTCTACAACATCGGCATCGCCGAGCCCTGCATGGTGGACGTGGCGGTTGGATTAGCCCTTGGCGGCCTGACCCCCTTCATCAACGGCTTCGCCTCGCTGCTGGCCCTGCGCGCGTTGGAACAGATCCGCACCTGCGTGTGCTACGCGCGCACCAACGTCAAGATCGCGGCCAGTTACGCCGGTCTTTCCGATTTCAAGGACGGCGCCACCCATTATTCCATCACAGACCTCGCCAACATGCGCGCGCTGCCGGGCTTGACCGTTGTTGTCCCGGCCGATGCAGCCGAATCCTCCGCCTTCGTGCCCCTGGTGGCCGAGTTTGACGGGCCGGTCTACCTGCGACTCAGCCGCGCCGGCGCGCTGCCCGTGCCGCCGACGAACGAACCGCTGCGCATCGGCAAGGGGCGCACTCTGCGGGCAGGCTCCGACCTCACCATCGTAGCCACCGGCGCCATGGTGGGACGTTCCGCCCTGGCAACCGAGGAACTGGCCAGGCAGGGCATCAACGCGCGCCTGATCGAGTTGCACACCCTCAAGCCGCTTGACCGCGATTTGCTCCTGCAGGCCGCCGCTGAGACCGGCGCGATCATCACCGCAGAGGAACACACCATCATTGGCGGGCTGGGCAGCGCCGTGGCCGAGTTACTGTCCGAAGAAGCGCCCGTGCCCCTGCAGCGAGTGGGCATTCGCGACCGCTTCTGCCCCACCGCGCGCAACCTGGATAAACTGATGGATGCCTGCGGCCTGGCCGTGAGCGATATCACCACGGCAGCCAACTGTGCCCTGCGCATGAAGAAGTAGGAGGACGTATGAAGATTGCAGTCATCAATGAGACCAGCGCCGCCGACCGCAACGCAGACATCCTGCGCGCGCTCGACGGACGCGGCTTTGAAGTGCTCAACCTGGGCAACACCAGTTCGCAGCAGACGCCCGGCCTGCTCTATATCCACACCGGCTTGATGTCCGCGCTACTGATCGAGCTCAAGGCCGTGGATTTTGTGGTGGGCGGCTGCGGCACCGGGCTGGGCTATCTTAATTCCGTGCTGCAATATCCGGGAGTCGTTTGCGGCCATTTGCTCACCCCGCTGGACGCTTTCCTGTTCGCCCGCATCAACGCCGGCAACTGTGTGTCGCTGGCACTCAACCAGGGCTACGGTTGGGCCGGAGACGTGAACCTGCGTCTCATGTTTGACGCCCTCTTCACACCCGAAACAGGCAGCGGCTATCCGCCGCACCGCGCCGAACCGCAGAAACAGGGGCGAGAGCTGCTGGCACGTGTCTCGCAGGTGACACACCGTTCCATGGCCGGGATCCTGGCCGACCTGCCCGCTGACGTGGTGCGCGCGGCCTTGAACTTCCCGGCTTACCGTCCCGTTCTTGATCAGGCATTGACCGCAAACGCGGAGATCCGTTCTGTTTTGGAATCCATACTCTAGTACGTCAATCTGGAGGGAATATGGTAGAAAGCACCGGCAAGTTACGAACCCGCACCAAGCTGTTCTACGGCGTCGGCGACCTGGGCAACGCCCTGGTCAACTCCGCCATCCAGTTCTTCCTGATGAAGTTCTACACCGACGGTGCGCTCATTTCTCCCGCCCTGGCAGGCAACGCCCTGCTCATCGGCAAGATTTGGGACGCGGTCAACGATCCGCTCTTTGGCTGGATCACCGATAAAACAAAATCGCGTTTCGGCAAGCGCCGCGTTTTCATGCTCTTCGGGGCTATCCCGCTGGCCATCGCCGTGGCGCTATTATGGTGGGTACCCACGGCCGACCGTGTGTGGACGTTCGTCTGGATCGCGGCCACCTTCCTGCTTTTCGACACCCTCTGGACGCTGACCAATGTGCCTTATTATGCTCTGACCTCCGAGCTCACCGATGATTACGATGAACGCTCCAGCCTCACCACCTACCGCATGGCCATGGCCGTGCCGGCTTACCTGGTGGGGGCGGCGCTCACCCCGGCTATTGTGGGTCTGTTTGCCGTGCAGCGCACTGGTTGGGCTTTCATCGGCATCGCTTACGGCATCTTCGCCGCGGTGGCGCTGCTGATCTCTGCTGCAGGTATGCGCGAACGCCAGAAGATCGCTCACGCTGAGCCCGAACCCTCTCCATTCAAATCGCTGGTCACAGCCTTCAAGAACAAACCCTTCGTCTGGTTGTGCAGCACCTATTTTGTCGTTAATATCTCCTTCGCCTTCGTCAAGACACTGATGGCCTATTACATCCAGTACCAGCTGCTGATGGCGGAGCAGACCTCGCTGGTGATGGGACTGATGCTCATCTGCGTCACCATCTCGCTGCCGTTCTGGCAGTGGGTGAGCCGCAAGATGGACAAGGGTCCCGCTTACGCCCTGGGCATGCTCATCGGCGGCGCTGCCGTGGTGCTCACCTTTTTCCTGCCGCATCATTCCACTCCGCTCATCTACGTGGTTTCCGTGCTGGCCGGTTTTGGCTTCTCCTCGCAGTGGATCTTCCCATGGGCGATGGTGGCCGACGTGGCCGATTATGACCGCGCTGAGACTAAGCAGCAGCGCAGCGGCGTGTATTACGGCGTGTGGGGGCTGGCCACCAAGATTTCAGAAGCGCTGGCACTGGCCGGCGTGGGCTGGATCCTCACCCTGTTCGGATACGTGGCCAACACGGAACAAACCCCGCAGGCGCTGCTGGGCATCCGCCTCTTCTTTGGCATCATCCCGGCCGCTTTCATTTTCCTCTCGCTGCCGTTGCTCTTCAAGTACCCCATCACGCGCAAGAGTCATGCCGTGGTCAAGGCCAAACTCGAAGCCATGGACAAGGCCGCTGCTGCTGAGGCAGACGCCAAACCGTAATATCCGGAGGAGCATCGATGAAACCGATTCGTGTGGCATTCGTCGGTTGCGGTCGCATCAGTGACCTGCACCAGTTGGGCTACCGCGGGCGCGACGACGCCAAGATCGTGGCGGTCTGCGACATCAACAAGGCGCACGCCAAGAAGAAGGCCAAGGAATGGGGTGTGGAGAAGGTCTACACCGACTACAATCAGGTGTTGGAAGACAAAGACATCGACGCCGTCGAGCTCATCACACCGCACCACCTGCACTGCCCCATGACCATCCAGGCGGCCGAGGCGGGCAAGCATATCTCGGTCCAGAAACCGATGGCTCTCTGCGCCGACGAGGCCGACCAGATGATCGCTGCGGCCAACAAGGCCGGCGTCATCCTGCGCGTGTACGAGACCTTCGTCTTCTACGCTCCCGCGGTGAAGGCCAAAGCCATGATCGACGCCGGCGAGATCGGCGAGGTGCGTGCCGTGCGCATGCACATCTCCACCGGCACCGGCGATACTGCCTGGGACGTGCCGCTCTCGGCCTGGGTGTGGCGTATCGACGAGAAGAAGTGCGGCGGCGGCCCGCTGGTCTTTGACCACGGCTACCACCTGTTCTCGCTGGGTTACTACCTGGGCGGACCCGTGGAATCGGTGCACGCCTGGATCGACCAGACCCCCGCCGAGGGCACAGCCGGCATGGTCAAGGTGGACGCGCCCGCCATGATCAGTTTTAAATACAAAGCCCCGCGCTGCTACGGCAACCTGGACATTGAGTACACCCCCAAAATGCGCATCTACTCGGACTACTACGCTGACGACGACCGCATCGAGATCATCGGCGAGAAGGGCATCCTCATCATCAACCGCTACACCGCGCGCACGCTTGACCTGCCCGAGCTGATGCTCTTCAAGGACGGCAAGACCACGCCCGTGCCGGTGGAGGGGGTGGAGTGGCACGACAGCTTCATTGCCACCACCCACGACTTCATTGATAAGCTCAAAACAGGCGGTCAGCCGCGCCTCGATGGCCCCACCGGCAAGGCGGTGCTGCAGTTCACCCTGGCGGCGCTGCAGTCCGCGGCCAGCGGCTGTGAGGTCAGACCCGACGATGTAAAGTAAAAAAAGTCGCTCTCAGATTTGAGAGCGACTTTTCTCATTAACAGGGGTGCTGAGTCTAGGCTACCTTCTCGCGATTCAAAACCCTCCATGCCAGCAAGGTCAGCCAGCGGGATGGCACTTTCTTTTGACCAAACTCCCACTCTTTCCAGGTCGTCCAGATCGATTCAGCGCTGAATTGCCCCTCCGAATTGCTTTTTGATCTCAACACATCAAGCATCCCGCGCAGGCGGATGTCGTCTTTGAACCACGGGAATTGTGTCAGGACGTCGAGAACATGCAGCAGATCGTACCAGATGAGTGGAGCTTTCAACTTTCTGAAATCAGTTCCCATGTGAAACAAATAGGGGTGCTGCGTCAAGCTCTCATTCCAGAGAGACAGGATCGTTTCGGCTCCCGTGTGACAGACTGCATCATCCTTGAATTTCGGATTGGCCGACAACGCTTTTAGCATCACCAGGTTCGCATAGGGGCAGGGATCCTCTTTGCGGCCAGGACCGCGGAATTTGCCTAATTCTGATGAAGCGGCGCAAGGCCATCCATTGCTGCGGCACAACCCGGCCAGGTAGCTCAGCGCCTGATTTGTATCGACTTCATCTCCCCCCAGTTTATTGAGCGCATACACGAGAAGGGGCGCATCGCAAAGTGCCCAGGACATTTGATCTTTGCCGCTGCCGCCAAAGTGAACAGGGATGTTGGTCAGCACCTGATATGGACCTTCAGGGGAGTGGTACTTTTCGATTAGGCCGAGGATTTGCTTGATACCCGGATCATGGATGGAGATTCCCAGGTCTGCAACGAAGGTTAACTTATGGAGCAGCAATGATGCGTTCTTGTGGTTGGAAACAACAGGACCAGGCCATTCATCGAGCTCTGTTATCAGGGCTCGCACCTTGGGGTCTACCAGCATGGCGGCGCGGGATTTCACTACATGTGGTTCATTCTCTGGCTCGCTGAGAAGATCGATCCTGGTCCGGTATTCGACCCAGGGTTCACCTTGTAACAACCAATCAACAGGGATTTTCATATCCATTCTCTCTCCCTTTCCCTAGACTGAACAAAACAACGTGAATCAAGAAAATTATGCCACAGTTCTCTTAACACAATGCATAGATGGTCTGGTTATAATGTCGGCATCTGATTTCTCAGGAGTGTGCCCATGAAAACCAGACTAATTTACCGCGTCATTATCCTCATTCTGCTCGGTAGCATGATCCTCTCCGCCTGCGCGGTGACGCCGCAGGCAGCACCCATGGACGACTGGCTCGGCCCTTACGCGCCCGAACGCCTGTGGGGCAACCCGCGCGAGGCCATCAACAGCGACGGCTGGAGCTTCACCTACCAAAAAGCGCTGACCACGCCCTACCAGACCGGTGAGGACGGCATCGCCTCGCTCACCGACAAGGAAATGAACGCGCTGTTCACCTGGGCTTTCTACACTCCCGGCGAACCCTATCTCACCGAGCGCCTCTACGGCCTCAACAATCAACAGGGAGAATATGGCGAGACAATCCTCGAGGACCGCGTCTTCAAGGAGAACACGCCCACGCACAGCTACATGCGCTACATCTACAACTATCCCTACAACGCCGATTTCGCGCAGACAACCATCGAGTACGCCAAACTGGACGGGCGTTCAGTGGTGGCGCGGCTCACAGTCACCGGGCTGGCGGACGCTTCCTCCACGCTCATGCTCGTGCCCGAGGTCATCGCGCGCACTGATGACGGAAAGGTCACCCGCCGCGGCGATGACACGCTCATCGCCCGCTTTGACGGCGGTGTGCTGGCTGTGGTGGCCGAGACCACCCCGTCAGCCTGGCAGATCACCAAAAATATCAATCCCGACCGCGCTCTCATCAACGCCGCCATCGTCAGCGATTTCACCCTCACGAACAGCGGCAAGGGCGATAAGGCCGCCTGGCAGTACAACCTTGATCTCACAAACGGCAGCACCCAGACCTTGCGCTTCGGCATCGGCTACGGCAAGAATGCCTCCCAGGCCGTGCGCCGCGCCAAAAATGCCCTGGCTTCCGCCGACGCCACCCTGACCGCGCGCCAGGCTGAGGCCGACGCGCTCTACGTGAGCGACGTCAGCGCACATCAGGAGGTCTACCAGGCCGCACTCATGGACCTGCTCTGGAACAAAATGTATTACCAGTATGACGGTTCCTATCAGTCGGCACTGACGGGCAAGGTGGATATCCACGATGTAGTCATCGCTCCCGACAAGTGGGAATTCCCCTGGCCGGCCATGTGGGACGCCTGTTTCCAGGCCAAGGCGGCCACCCTGGCCGATATCACGCTGGCCAAGAACGACGTCAGCCTCTTCCTCTCAGACCGCTGGCAGTTGCCCACCGGGCACGTGCCCAACACCGAGTGGGACCTCATCGGCGAGACCCCTCCGCTCTTCGCTTGGGCTGCCTGGCAGATCTATCAAACCGACGGCGACCTGGCCTACCTGGAATCGGTTTACCCGGCCTTGGAGGCGCATTACGCGCTCATCCTCAAGGCCTACGACCGCGACCACGATCATCTCTTCACCGGCGGCTTCATGGGCATGGACAACGTGCCGCGCCCAAGCGGCATGGATGTGGAGCAGGCCGACCTGAGCGGCTGGATGGCCTTGTTCGCCAGCGACATGGTCAGCATCTCCAACGTGCTGGGTGAGACAGACCGCGCCGGTTATTACTCTGGGCAGTACACGCTCATCGCCGACGCCATTAACACCCAGTTATGGGATGAAGCCAGCGGCTTCTACTACGACCGCAACGCCGGCGGCCTGCTGCTGCAAAAGTCCTACACCGGCCTCATCCCCTTCATCGCCGGCGTCAGCAGCTCTGCGCAGACCGAAGCTATCATGACTTCGCTCACCGACCCCGAGCAGTTCTGGTCTGATTACGGCATCCGCAGCATGCCGGCGGACTCGCTCATCTATGAGTCCGGTTACTCCGCCAGCGGCTGGAAGAACTCCAACTGGCGCGGGCCGGTGTGGATACCCATCAACTATTTGTTAGTTCAGCGCGTGGAGGCCGTCGACCCCGCCTTGGGCGACCAATTGCGCGAGAACCTCATCGCCAACGTGGAAGCCAACTGGCAATCAACCAGCCGCTTCTACGAGTACTACGACGGCGACACCGGCTCGGGCCTGGGTGCCGATCATCAGACCGGCTGGACCGCCCTGGTGGCGAACCTCATCTACGAGAAGTATCACAAATAAGATAATCCCCGGAGTCTTTAAAACTCCGGGGAGTTGCACTTAAAAACCTTCAGTTCTCATAGGTTCGCTTCTTGTCATGCCTCCATCATAGTTAGTTGCGAGGGGCAAAGTCCAGTAGTTGTACATAACACATCCAAGCTTACCCAATTACCAAACCCCAATCCCTTTTCACCCTCACGATTGTATAATCTAATCATGAAACGAATCATTATCGAGATCGTATTGATCGTAATCGTGCTGGCGCTGGCAGCCTACGGCATCATTGCCATCAACCGCAACATCTCCGGCGCGCTTAACCCGCTCAAGCAGGCTAACAGCGAGCTCAGTACCCAGGTGTCGCAGCTGCTCAACCCCACGCCCACCATCATCCCTGACCCGGTCACCATTATCCACGAGGTGCGCGCGCTGGCCCGGCTCGAGACCATGCAGTACAGCGTGGAAAAGGTCATCGCCGCTGAGACGGGCGGGGGAGCGTTCAGCTTCCTCTTTGAAGACAAGCTGCTGCTGGTGGCGCACGGCACCGTCATCGCCGGCGTGGACCTGGAGAAGCTGGCTCCCGAAGACATGTGGCTGAGCGGCAGCGTGCTCAACGTGCGCCTGCCCGACGCCGAGATCTTCACCGCCACCCTCGACAACGACAAGACCTACGTCTACGATCGCGAGACTGGTATTGCCCGCGCCCCCGAAAAGGACCTCGAGACCCTGGCGCGTCAAAGCGCCGAGGCTGAGATCAAACAGGCCGCCATCGATGACGGCATCCTCGAGCTCGCGCAGCAGAATGCCGAAGCCTACCTCACACGCTTCTTTCTGGCGCTGGGTTACGACGACGTCATCTTTGTGAAGTAAAAAGCAGCCGCCCTCGAAATGAGGGCGGTTTTTGTATCCGTTATTCCTGTTTTCCGGCTCTTTTCTTTGTGGTCATACTCACCAGGCGCGAGACCACGATGGCCACATACCCCACACCCACCATCTGCTCCAGACTGGCGAGCGCTCTTGTCCATGCCGAGGTGGGCACGATATCGCCCAACCCGGTGGCTGAGAGGTTGGTGAAGCTGGTGAAGAGCAGTTCGATAAAGACCAGCGGCCGGTCGGTGACCACCGAACTGACGAAACTTCCCGCCACCCAGACCTGACACAACATGAATAGATAGGCAAAGGCCCACGCCAGCAGGGTGAATGCGGCGCCTATAGCAAAAACCTCGTCGGTGGTCACGCGGTCATCATCCATCATATAAATGATCAGGTTCACCGCTGCGTAAAAGTAGAGGATGGAATTAGCCAGGGCAGACCAGGCGATCAGCGATTCATTGTTGTAGGCAGTTGCCAGCACAGCCAAAACAAAGGCGGGGATAGCCAATGACCACTTGAGCCATGGGGTGCTGGAACTGCGGTCGATGACCCAGATCACCAGCATCAGCACGATGATGCTGAATGCGCTGATCAGCGTGTGCTGATGGATATTTTCGTCGAAAATGGCATAAAGGAACAACTGCAGGAGCTGCGCCCCGAGTAAAAAGGCAGAGGGGTGGAATTCGAGCAGTCTCTTTTTTTGCTGCGCAGTATCAGTGGATTCGCTCATGGATGCATTATATTCCGTGATTTGGGTTTCATGTCATGTTCATGAGGTCAATTTTGCAGTTGCAGGATGAAGGTTGAATATGGAGGTAATTGACTCACTGGAACATAATCTGAAAAACCACCTGATCCATCAACCGTCAAAGCGGCAAAATCACCACCTCCCATGATGGCTGCCAGTGTGTAGCTGCCCTCTGCCAGATCGCTCTGGGCAACCGAAAGAGAGCAGTCACTGATAGGCTCTCCCGAGAGGTTCACCAGCACCAGCACGGATTCATTCTGGCTCACGCGCAGCATACTGTAGACCGCCTCATTATCGGTCGTCACCAGCGTGTAATCGCCCACGCGCAGGGCGGCATGCTGGTTGCGCGCCTGGATCAAGCTGCGGTAGTGTGAAAGCATCGACGAGGGATCGTTGGTTTCAAGCGCGACGTTGTAGGTTTCCCAACCCGGGGCGAGCTCTTCCCACGGGACCGATGACGTGAAGCCCCCGTAGGTGCCCCCCGACCATTGCATGGGCGCGCGGATGCGCTCGTCCGGTTTTTGGCCCTGCATGCCGAGTTCCTCCCCGTAGAAAACGAACGGAACGCCGGGAGATGTCATCAGCATTGAGGCAGCCACTTTTGCTTTGTTGGTATCGTAGCCAAACTGGTCCATCACGCGCACCTGGTCGTGGTTGGTCAGGAAGGTGGCCAACTGCAGGTCGGGCACGATGCCAAAGGAGTTGTTGATCAGGGTGTACACCGGGGCAGCCTTGCCGGTGTTGACAGCCTCGATGTAGGCATAGGCCAGGAAGAATTCGAACGACAGGTCCACCTCGTCGCCCTGCACGTACTCGGCGTTCAACGCCGGGTCGTCCCAAATCTCTGACACCATCATGGCCTTGGGATTGACCCCCTTGTAGAATGGACGGAAGGTCTCCCACCACTCGTGCGTGGAATCACTGTTCGCCTGGAGGGCTCCCTCCTCAACAATGTGCTTGGCGGCGTCCAGGCGGAAGCCGTCAACACCAATATCTTCCAGCCAGTAGCGCGTCACCTCTTCCATCTCGGCTACCACTTCAGGGTTCTCGTAATTCAGGTCGGGGAAATTCGCCGAAAAAGTGCCGTAGTAGTACATGCCATTCAGTGGGAACCACACCTGCTGTCCCCACGAACCGGTATAGCCCGGATCGGTATTTGACCAGATGTACCAGTCGTGATATGAAGAAGCAGGATCCTGCGCGCTGACGAACCACGGATGCTGGGCGGAGGTGTGGTTGAAGGTCATGTCTATGATGACGCGGATACCGCGTTCGTGGGCAGCGGCCAGCAGGTTCTTGAAATCATCCAGCGTGCCGTACTGCGGGTTGACAGTGTAATAGTCGTTAACGTTGTAACCGTGGTAGGACGGGGAATCAAAGATTGGCATCAGCCAGATGCCGGTGACGCCCAGGTCGGTGGTGGTGTTTGGATCGCCGTCGTTCAGATAATCCAGTTTTTCTGTGATACCGTTGAAATCACCGATGCCGTCGGCGTTGCTGTCGTAGAACGAGCGCACAAAGATCTCGTAGAACACGGTGTCGTTCCACCACGGATAGCCGTCAGTCCCGGCGGGCAGGATGGATATGGGATCCACCGCAACCGCACCCTCCGGCTGCGGTGAGGTTGAAGAAGCAAGCTCGGCGAACAGGTTGGCGTTGGTGAGGGTGAAAACGTTCTCATTCTGTCCGTCCCCGGTAATCACGTCCCAGAAGACGGTCTTGAAGACCACCCATTGACCATCCACATTTCGGGAGAACTCCACCCGGGTGCTGCCGATGTCACCGCGGCCTATTTTGAAGACAACATCCTTATCCGGCGGGAGGTCGGTGAGCAGAACTTCAACATTCAACTCCACGCTGTTGCCGGCTTCAGCGTCTGTAAACGTCTGGTTCAGCACGATCTCATTGTCGCGCAGTTCGCCCAGGGTGGCTTTTTCGTCCAAGGAGAGCATGGCCTGCTGCGCCCAATTGGCGTTGGAGACGAGCGTCATGTACGTCCAATCGGAGGTGGTGGAGAACCGTATCCGCACCAACGCTGAATCAGGCGTGGTTGTGGCGGTGGGGCTGATCTCAGGTTGTGCTGGGGATGTTATTGGCTGGCAGGCGGAAAAAAGCAGACAGATCAACAAAACGAATCCAACATAACCGTAGCGAGCTTTCATCTCTTCCTCCCGTTCGTGCTCAAGGTCAATTTGCCATTCCCTACCGGTAATTGGGAACAGCTTGTCTCTCAACTCGCTGTTAATATCAATTTACATCAATTAATAAACGGATTCAAGCATTGGAATCATGGGTGCATACCGGCTGCACCGCTTCAAGAACCATCTGTCATTCTCTTGACAATCGGGTGATCGTCCTTCAATTGCAGCAGGTCCCACAGGTTGCCGTAGAGGTCCGCAAAAACGGCCACGGTGCCGTAATCAGCTTCTTTGGGCTCACGCACGAAGGTGATGCCTTTGGTGCGTATGGCGTTGTAGTCGCGCCAGAAATCGTCAGTATTGAGGAAGAGGAACACCCGCCCGCCGGTCTGATTGCCGATGAAGGGCTCCTGTTCCGGCTTGGATGCCTGCGCCAGCAGTAGGGTGGTGCCGCGCGAGCCGGGCGGGGCCACCACCACCCAACGCTTATCCTGCTCGGGCTGGTAGGTGTCTTCGATGAGCTCAAAATTAAGCTTGTTAATGTAGAAGTCGAGGGCTTCGTCGTAATCCCTTACCACCAGGGCAATGTGAACGATGGATTGCTGCATGTTCTCTCCTTTGGATGCTTTATCTGCGCGGATACAGGTTGACTCTGGATGCTTTAAGGCGGTGCGGCGGATGGATGGGCACCAGCACGGTGAGCTGGTCGACAACGCCCCTGCCGTCACGGGTTGGGTACTGAATATACAGGTCCATGGAATATTCGGCGCGGATTTCGCAGCCCGACATGGGGAACCACTCGCCGTAGGCGTAGCGCACCAGGGCGGAGTACTCATAGGGGTCCAGGGAACGCGCGGGGGTGAAAGCCGCGTAGAAGCCCGCATCCAGGCTGCGCGCGGTCATGCCGGCAGGCGGAAGGGGCTCGCTCACCTCCACGCAGGCAAAGTGCAGCAGGTTGTCAGTGCCGGGGTCATGCACTTCGTAGGCAATGGCTGCGTTGGGGGTCACCCGTCCGGGGATCTCGCCGATGCGCGGCGCGAAGGTCTGCTGCCAGAAGCGCGGGATGGTGAGCTCATCGATGTTCCCAGCCACGCTGGTCTGGATCTCCATGCCCACCAGGTGCATGACGCCGCGCTGGATGATCTCGGCGCGCACCGGCAGCTGCAGAGGCTGGCGTCCGCCGCGTTCTTCCATCAGGCGGGCGAAGGCGTCCATCTCTGCGAACCCTTTCACAGCATCCGCTCGCTGTTCACGAAAGCTGCCCGGGGTGAGACCGTAGAGAGCGGTGAAGGCGCGGGTGAAGACCTCCTGCGATTCAAAGCCGCAGTCGAGGGCGATATCCAAAATACGTTCGCGCCCGTCCACCAGGCGGCGCGCAGCCGCGGCCAGTCGCTTGTTGCGCACGAACTCCTTGAGAGTGAAGCCGGTGATGGCCGGAAAGACCCGGTGGAAGTGTGACAGCGAATAGCCCGAGCAGGCTGCCACCTCGTCCAGATTGATATCTTCCATCAGATGGGTATCGATGTAATCCACCGAGTGTTGAATGCGGTCGTCGTATCTCATCAAGACGATTGTACACGCTGATAGCTGTTTGGGAAGACCGCCGCGGTAGGATGATAGAAAAAATCAAGAAAGCGCGCACCTGCGCAAGTATGATGAGAGAGGTTGATAACAATGAAAAAGGAGAAGAGAAAGTGGCTCATAAATTCAGCGAGGTAAAGTACCAAGAGCTGCCGCAGCAGCACGTCATCTGCGCGCGCGTGATCAGTGCCGAGCCGGAGAACGATTCCTCCGCCCTGGTGCAGAACTGGATGGCGCAGCACGGTATGAGCATGGAGGGCCGGCGAAATTTTGGGTTTGACGTACCCGTCAGCTCAGCCGAGGCTGCCGCAGGTATGCGCGGATATGAAGTGGGCTACACGGTTCCCGAGGGCACAAAAGCGGACGGCGGCGTGCAGGCGCGCGTCTACGGCGGAGGCACCTACGCGGTGATGACCATCCACAACGCCTTCGAAGCGCCGTTCGAGTCCATCCCCTCCGGCTGGCAGCACCTGGTGGCGCAGGTGGGGCAGGATACTGCCTGGAAGATGAGCTGCGGGCTGTGTTATGAGGAAGTGGTCAAAGGTGAGGTTGGTAACGACCTGATCCTCTACCTTCAGGTGGAAAAGAAATAACAAAAAACGCCCTCCTTGAAAAAGGAGGGCGTTTCAGTTAGTCATCTTTCGCGAACGAGAAGTGCATTTGCACCACCACCCATTTACCGTCGCGCTTCTCGAGCACGCCTGTCCAACGGCAGTTGTCCCAGCCGGTGGGTTCACCCTTCCAGGTGGCGTGGTCGTCGAGCATGCACGAGTACCAGGCAGTATCACCGAGGCGCGAGAAGTTCACGCGCAGGTCTTTGACCGCGAAATCGGTGGCTTTGAACTCTTCGCGCAGCCACACACGGTCGCCGAGCGCTTTGAAGGCGTCAAAACCGATGATGGTGCTTTTTGAGTCCGGGTGATAGATGAAGAATTTCTCATCGCGGGCGACGATGGAGAAAAGGCGGTCGATGTTCTTGGTCAGCGCCCAGCCGATGCAGTCGTGGATGACCTCGCGCACTTCTTCACGATCGATCTCACTTGTCATCACCCTCTCCTTCCTTGATCCGCTTGAGCTTGAACTGACCCTGCTTGCCGTCCGAGAGCACGGTCACCTTACCCTGTACGTCCACGTTGGCGCCGCTGGCCACCTCGATGTTGCCTCGCACTTCCACGTTGGCGTTCTTGCCGAATACCACGTTGGCGCCTTTGTTGATGACTACCTTCGGTTCCTTGGTCAACACTTCAAACAGACTGCCGCAGCTCGTGCAGCGCACGCGCTTGAGTTCCACATCTTCAAAATCGGTCGAGCCGCACTGGGTACATTCGTATGGTTTGATCAATCTCACACCTCCCCGATGTTTTTCAGAGATATCTTCATCTATTATTGCACAAAATGACATAGAATAGGCTCATGACCGCACGAGCCGGAGCAATCGGGCTGATTATCGGGTTACTCATTTCGGTTGTTATTCTGATCTTCACCTTGATTTGGCCGGTGGAGTTCCTGAACGGTATTCCGGATCTGTCCGCCGTTCACTTTTGGATCGCGGACGCGTTACTGGCCCTGATCGTTTTCATTAGCGCCTATCGGACCGTCCACCGCGAAAAGCCAGTACACCGCTGGCGCGGCGCTGCCCTGGGCGGGCTTGCTGGCGGGCTGGCTGGGATGGTGGTCTATTGCCTGTGGGGTGCGGCCGCAGCCGGCACGTCTGCCGGCGCAGGATTGGCCGGGATCGCTGTGGAGGTTCTCAACCAGACCATGTTCCGGTTTCTCTGGCTCATTCTGGGTGGCGCGGGGATCGGCGCGTTGGGGGGCTGGTTGGCCGCGCTCGGACGCGGTGGTGAGGAGATCTTTGATCTCAATGATCCGCAAATGGCCATGAACACCGCCATTACCGCGCTGCCGGCATCCATCTTCACTGCAGCACTGACAGCCGTTTTCACTTATCGGATCACCACCTGGCCGTTACTGACCGCGTTGCTGTTGGCTCTGCTCTCCCACCTTGCCCTGATGCTGGTAGTACCTCATGAAACGCTTCAGGCCGCGCACCGCTGCGGCACCGACGAGGTGAAGATGGCTGCGTTCGTGAGCATTGCCGCCGCGCCCGTCATGGCGTTGTTGCTCTTGCTCATTGCTCCAAAGAGCCTCAGGCATCCATTCGTTGAAATCGCCCTAGCACTGAGCCTGCTCATGAGTCTTAAATCACTACGGGATCTTGTCAAGGTGGTGCTACCCAAACGCGCGTCCTTCCCCGCGCCGGACGGGAGTGAAAAGACGCAGGCGGTGTGGTTCGGCTCTATTTCCGAATCAAAAGCCGGGCGTCTGCTCGTGCTGTGCACCGGCTGCGGTCTGGCCATGGTGTTGCCGCTCCATGTTTGCCTGCTTGCCCCCGTGCTGAACCTGGTCATTGGGCAAGACCCTCTGAAGCTGTTCCTGGCGCAGGCGGGCGTCAGCGTAGGCGTCTGTGCCGCCGCGGTAACCGCGCTTTGTCTCATATATATGCTTTATCTCAGATTGGGCAAACGATTCTCTGCCAAAAGTCCAGCTAAGGGCTGAGAAGAGACTCAATCTTTGTTGGATTTCTTCAAATAAACACCGATCAGGTAGAAGAGCAACGCAACGATACCTGCCAGTGCCAATCCACCCAGCAGACAAAGCAGGCCGGCCGCGGCCGCGCCTTTACCGTAGAACCAGGCGATGAGACCCACTCCCACCACAAGCAGTAACACCACCGCCCCGATGGCGAGGCCTTTGTTCGTGGAAGAGGCATACTTGCGCAAATCGCGCGGCAAGGTCTACGCTCCGGCCAGCGGGAAACGGGCGCGCACTTCCCAACGGTCGCTGGCGTTATCCATCAGCACCACCTCGTCCACTCGCGCATGGATGGGCAGCCCATTGGCGCAGTCCTTGAGGAATTCCACCCTGATCTTGTCCATCTCCTCGGGGTTTTCCGATTGTGCCACGGTAAGGTGGGGAATGATCTCCGGGTAAACACCGCCGTAGGGAGGCGTTTCGGGGTAGGCGGCTGCGATGGCTCGGGTGAGCTCGCGGAAGGGCTCCGCGGGTTCTGGCTCCAGGAAAAGGGTATCAGGGAATTCCATCGTGCGGTTGAAGGTCACGTCAAACGCGGGGTGGCCACTGAATATGTTCTGCAGCGTGGAGAGAATATCGGGGGTGATCTCATCAGGTGGTTTGAAAGGGTAAAGCACCGTCACGTGGGCGGGCACGCCCCTTTCGGCAACGGGATCGTAGCGTTCACGATAGCAGCAAACGAGATCTTCGGCTGCGGGGATGAGAGCGATAATGCCAGACTCAACAGGGAGGGTGGTTGCCATGGATTATCTGCCTTGAGCCATGTATTCCTGCATGATCTTAATTGCATCCAGGTTATTGGTGATCGACATGTGCGTGCAGCCCATCACCTTTTCCAGTTCGCAACCCGGGATGGCTGCGGCAATATCATTGATGTGGTCTTCCTTGATCATGTCCTTTTCGGCATAGATGATCTTGACTTTTGTCTTGATCGATTTGAGATCATCATCGCTGAGGCCGATGTCGTGCATCATCAGGTCAAAGGACATCAAATATTTCTCAAAGTTGAACCCCACCTTGCTCAGGAAGGTCATCAGCTTGATGATACGCTTGAAAAGTAGCAGCGAGTCATCGGTGGTGCCGCTCACCAGTGTGTTGGGCGAGATGGCCAGCAGTTTGGTGAAGAGTTGCGGTGCCTTTTTGGCCAGGAAGAGGGCGATGTTGCCGCCGTCGCTGTAGCCGATGACGACTGCCTCTTTGATCCCCTTCGCTCGGCAGAACTTGATGACATCGTCACTGATCTGCTCGATGGAAAGCTTCTTGTCTTTCGACTTGCTTTCACCGTGTCCGCGGCTGTCGAGGGCGTAGGTGTGGAAGGCCGAGAAGTACTCCGTTTGATACTTGCTGAAGATGGCTTTGCTCTCGGAGTTTCCGTGCAGCAGGATCAAAGCCGGACCGCTGCCGTTCTGGCAGTAGGCCAGACGCAGGTCGTCCAGATCAACATATTCAGTGGGTAGTCTGCTCATTGTCTCCGCTCCCTTGTTTTGTTGTGTAGTCTTTCCTTGTATTATAGCGGTTCACGGTTGTCAGGCAATACATTAGTATGCCTGCAGAATTCACTTAAGTTTCCTGGCAGATTTTGTTGAATTTATCCCGACCACAGCGGCAGCGAAAAGGAAGATGGAATTCAAAACAAGGAGGAAATACAGATTCGCCCGACCTAGATTTCCTACAATAAACCAAGCTACCGCAAGGAGTAGATAACCACCAAACCCAAGGAAGAGTAATCTCCAAAAACCCGATGTCTTTTTCAGCTCGAGCATTCGTCCTGGAGCAAGCTGCCACCGCGTCCATACGGCAACTCCCAGAATGAGGGGTAGATGGAGGATGAGTCTGAAGCCCGAGATCGGATATCTCGCATCCCAGGAATAAGTTAATTGGTGCGCTTGAAGGGACTCCCCTGCACATGTAAAAATGAGATCTAGTCCGACTGCGTTTTGACATTCACTTGCATAGGTACTCAGTCTGCTTAGGTCACTTGAATAGCCGATCGAGGATCGAACTGAGAGGAAGAAATCGAGCAAAATCGCGACAATGGCTATTCCAAAGAGAAAATTGGTCAGGGCAGCCAGACGTTTGTACCTTTTCCACGCAATCCGATCATTTTCTTCGGGTTCGAATGCGGACTCACCTTGAGTTTCACGAACCATGATTTTTTTCCTGATAACAAGATTGGCTCCAATGAGGGCGGCAATCAGGCATACAAGCAGAATTGGAACAACAAGAAGATCCAGATCAAGATCAGCGAACATGATTTCCTCCTTCACAAATATTGGCTGCGAAGAAGCATTATTCAGTTACAAGAGATTATTCCAAGCTAATTATTGCACTTTTGCCCCTGAAAACAAAGAAACGTTGTTTGTTCTGGTTTATGCTGGAATTAATTTGCATCTGACGCGTGAGTTTCGTATAATTTTCTTGTTCACACGATTTCTTTCTCGGTAGGCTGCAGTATCGGCCGCCGGCAATCATATATATGCAAGGAGTGGAGAAGATGGATTTAACCGGACGTGTTCTTAAAAATCGTTATCGGGTGGATGCCCCGTTGGGGCAGGAAGGTGCGGTCGAGGTTTTTAGAGCGGTTGACATCACCCTAAATACACCGCTGACCCTAAAATTGATCGCCGCTGATATCGCTGCCGACCCGGCTTCGAATAAACGCATCACGAAAGAGGCGCAAACACTGACCGCCCTGCAGCATCCCAACATTGTGCGTCTGCTGGGCTTTGAGCAGGAAGAAGCTCTGGCTTTCTTACTGACAGAAGCAGTAGCCGGAACCAACCTGCAAACGGAGATTGTCAATCATAAGAAGCGCCCATTCACCAACGACCAGGTGCTTGGCATCATGGGGCCGTCCTGCGTGGGATTGGGGTTCGCTCATCAACAAAAAGCTTTCCACGGTGATATCAAACCAGCAAATATCCTGATCGATCAGACCGGCAAAGCCATGCTGGCCAATTTGGGGCTGGCACGTCTGTTGGCAGGCGCTGCTGCCGTCACCACTCCTGATTACACTGCTCCTGAGCTCATCCAGGGCAAGGCACCCACCGCCGCGAGCGATATCTACTCCCTGGGCGTGGTGTTATACGAGATGATGACCGGCGAACGTCCGTTCACAGGGCAAAGCACCGGCATTACCGGCACGATCTCTGAGAAGATCCGTTGGGAGCAAGTGAACGCCAATCCGCCTCTGCCCAGTCTCTATGATCCGCTAATCAGCAAGGAAATGGAAGCCATCATCCTGCGCTGTCTGGCCAAGAATCCCAAGGACCGCTATGCCAGCGTGGAAGATCTGCTCAAAGACCTCGAGCGTGCCTGTCTGCCCAAGGCAGCACCGGCGATGCAGAACATCCCCGTGCCGCCGCCCGCGCCCGTTCAGGCAATGCCTGCCCAGGCAGCGGCTGTGGCGCAGCCCCCGGCGATGGGTGCTATCCCGCAGCCGCCCCCGGCGCCCGGGATGCCCGGTATGCTGCCTCCGCCGCCCACTGCGGCTTATGGTGGTTATCCTCCTGCGTATCCTCCTCCAGCGACACCGAAGAAATCATCAAAAGTCTGGGTCCCCATCGTTATCGTACTCGGCGTGCTCGCCATCGCATTTGGCGTGCTGGCCATTCTGGGTATCTTCCCACCGCGGCCAAAGATGACCGTGAGCGATACTACCGTCAATTTTGGTGAACAGGTGTACGCCCTCCGTTATGATGGACAAACCGTCGATGTAACCAATACCGGCTACGGAAAACTCGAGATCGAGTCCATCGAGGGAGATGACGCTAATGGTTTTGAAGTGGTGAATGACGAGTGCACCGGCCGCGAAATTGAAAGGAATGCATCCTGCACATTCGATGTGGTCTTTAAACCGAATGCTGAAGGCAGCAGTGAAGGGCAGATCACCATCAATGCCAATAAGATAGCCCTTCCAGCTATCGTAGAAGTAACTGGAGAATCAGAGATTCCACCCTGCAGTGTAGCCATCATTGGCGCACCCGGCGACTATGACTGGTTCTATGACATCGAATATGAATTGGATTACACCGGTCTTTTTGATGTGATAGATATCTACGACGTGGAAAGCTACATGGATTTGACCCTGAACGACCTCGAAAATTACCGCGCCGTTCTGGTCTTCAGCGACGATTACTTCTACGACGGTGTCACCCTGGGCGATATGCTTGCTGATTATGCTGATAATGGCGGCGGCGTGGTGTTAACCACCTTCGCCTTTAATCCCCCAGATGAACTTGGAATTGACGGCCGCATCCTCACCGATGGTTACCTGCCGTTCACCCAGGGCGATCAGTCCGATTACTACGGCATGTATATGGAAATGGACCTCCCCAGCCACCCGATTCTTGATGGTGTGTCGTACTTCTACGGCGGCAGTTCCAGTTATCACGAATATGTATCTCTCGATAACGGCGCCACCCTGGTGGCTTCCTGGGATGACGGAACGCCCCTCATCGCGGTCAACGAGTTCGATTATGGCCGCGTGGTGGGTCTGAACTTCTACCCGGTTTCCAGCTATGAACGAGAAGACTTCTACGACGAGTATTCCGACGGCCCGGACATCCTCGGAAATTCACTGGCCTGGGCGGGTCAGTGCTACGCTGGCGAGTAAGAGTAATTGACCTACGGAACAACAAACGCCACCCTTTGCGAGTGGCGTTTTCTAATACGGTATGCATCACTAAGTGTTTCTGAGGTATTCTTCGACGTCTTGGATAAACCGCATCGTACCGCCTTCGATGATCTCAGTAAGCGTGTTCAGATCATTGAAATTGGGCTCATCCACCAGAACGTGCTCGATAATGGCATCCGCGCCGGCAATAGTCGCGACAAGCGGATACTTTAACCATCCGCCTGACTTGATCAACTGCCAGTATTCCTTCTGTACTGCTTTGTTGACCGCGGCCAGCCAGACCTCGAAGCGAAAGGTCTCGTAGGCGAACACAACGGCGATCTTCAACCCGCGTTCTTTCAACGCAGGAGGCGTGAGAGCGAAATAGGTCATATCCATGTAGCCCTGATAGAGGCTGCCCGAAACGCTGTAATCGGGGTGTTTTTCCTGCAGGCGAGTGCGCAGGGAGAGCATGTAATCCATCAGCCCGCGGTATGCTTGCTGAACTGTCCCCTGCCGCAGCAGTTTCTTGTATTCGTACATCGATTCGGCGAATGTGGTCATGGTTTCCTCCTTGGTCAATCTGAACTCACGGCGTCGCGTACACAGCGGTAACTGTGACGCGGATTGCCGCCCGATTTTAATGTGACATTCACCCAGCCATTGTAAGCGACAAAGTAAGCCAGGCGTTCGTCGTATTCCTCGGCCGCCCAGTAGTAGATCGGCTCCAGGTCTGGTGCCCAGAGCGGCGTTTCCTTGTCAGGCTGGATCACACAATCCATTTGACCGGTACTCGCGCCGTCCCATGCGCAGCCTGCATTGATGCCATGCCTGGCCAGCGCGCCGGCATACTCGCTCACTGTGGGCATGCGCCAGATGTTCTGCGGTTCGGCCATCAGCGTGAGCCCATCCTCGCTGAGGTAGAGACACAGGTTGTACCGGGCCATCTCGTCTGTTGTGGCGTACTGCCCGGCGCTGGTGTCGAAGCCGGGTTTGTCACCCATGCCCACCGGTTCGAGTCCATAGAGCGCGACCATGTTCCATGAGGGATAACCACCGTAGTCTTGCTTCCAGTTCCAACCGGGACCTTCAGGCACCCAGATTAGCGTGCTGCCGTTGCCTACGATTGTACGCATGCCGCGGTCACCATCATCCACGCGGGTGAGCACTCGCGGCAGGTTGAACGCCGACATTACCAGCGCGATGAGCAGGGTGGGGGTCAACGCGGCGATGTACCAGGCGTTGCGCCGCCACCATTGAGGATGCGGCTGCCAACCCGCGGCTAGGCGCTTGCGCTGACTGCGCGCCTCCACCAGCAGCAACACCCCCAGCAAAACCAGCGGTCCGCTCACCAGAAAGCCGATTAGGTCTTTGTCCATGGTCAGGCGGCCGTCTACAACGCGGATGTCCATGAAGAAGACCGTGAAAGCCCCGCCGATGACGATGATGAGCCAGCCGCCCACCCGCGGCCACTTGATGCCAAGCAGCGTCAGCAATAGAAAACCCGTTGCGGGGATGAGATAGACCAGTTTATGGTAGAACGCTCCCCACCAGCCCTCATGGTACATCTCACCAAAACTCCAGTAGCACCATGCTGCCGTGATGGCAATGAGCAGGCCTTTGGCGATCCAGCCGGGGATGAGGTTGGGATTTACTTTTTTCACTCGGGCAGCGCCGTGCGCGTGATCTTGAGCACGATGCCCGCGGCGGTGGGGTCGGGGCAGCGCACGTACTCGGTGGTCACGTCATCCGGGTCAATGACCTTCTCATACTGCGTACCCCGGTAGCGCCAGGGCAGTTCGCCACCGTTCTCGAGCGCGCGTACCATGCCGGTGACGCTGTCGAGCAGCCACGGGCACATCTGCCCCAGATCATCGGGGTAGCGGAACTTTTGCCCCACCTTCAATCGTCCGTACATCCAGGCGCAGATGCCCTCTTTGACAAAATCCGGGTAGGTGCCGTCTGTGCGTTCCACACCCGGGTTGCCCTCGAAGATCTCGAATTCGATGTCATATTCTCTCATTTTCGGTACCTTTGTTGGTGTCTTTGATCATCAATCCAGGATTATGAGCCCAGCAAAGCAGGTGAAGGCCACTTTGCCCACAGTAGCACGAGAAGGATGGCGAGATTGGCGCCAATTCCAACAAGGTAGAGCGGGTGGGCATAGAAAACAAACAAAATGAGCGAAACCGCTGCGCCAATACCTGCCAGTAGACGCCATGACTGGGTTGGGAGGATGAACCCGAACAACCCGGAAGCTGCACCAATCAGGCAAAGTCCGGCACCGACCCACAGGATGCCCGAAATCGTGCCAAAGGCGGTTTTTGTAAGTGCGGGTTGTTTGATCAACCAGGATTGTCCCAGGTTTACCGGCCACCAACTCAGCCAGGCGGGGTTGGCAGTTCCCGTGCCGGGAGCGAAACCAGTTTTGGCTTGGGCGACAGTGATGAGACCATGGATGAGCAGTAAAACTCCAATAAATATGCGCATTTCAACTCCTTTCACTTGATCTTCAAACCACGATTACCTGTAAAAAGGAGGCATTGATCTTTGCAATCACGATTCCTTCCCTGTTGATTGCCCCTTTCATTATATATCCGTGTGACTGCAAAAAAACCTTGCTCGGTACTACTTATCATATCCCTCGTGCCATGCGTAGTAATTGCACATAAGTACCGCCCTGCTCAGCCCCTTCTCCCGCAGAAAGGGATACTTGTCTTGCAACAGTGCGACTACGCGTTCTCGGCCAAGTTTGGTCTCTGCGCCTTGTTCAGCAATCTGCCATACTGAATCGTGTACCGCGCGCATGTGCGTCAACATCTCGCTGACCTCGTCGGTGCTGAGCTGCGGAAAGACCGACTGCAGTCGTATGGCGCGATCGATGCGCATGTCAGGACCAAACTCGGCAAACACCGCGTAGGCTTGGTCAAGGATGTCATCATTGAGAGGCATTTGCGTGTTCTCCCGCTATTGCCGCGTTACCCCAGTTCGTCCAATCTGGCCTGTACCATTCCCAGAATCAGGTCTTTATCGACCTGCCAATCCACCGGCACCACAAAGGTGTTCTTGTTGACCACGTAACCCGTCAGTTGGCTCGTGAAGCTTTCAAGCACATGAATGCTCCAGGGTGCGAGGGTGAGGTGGTCTTTGAACGCGTTCAGGCCAAAAATATACTTGTCGCCGCGGTGGATCTGCGGCACGTTCCAGGCCAGTTTGCATTCCAGCCCCGGAAACTCGGCGAGGATGAGATCGATGATGGTGCGCAGGGTTTTTTGCTGTGCCGGGCCTTGCGCAGTTAGGAATTCGTCAACTGAAGCGAATTTGTTGGCAGTCATAAAAGAATTATCCATTCCTTGTATTTATACCTACGCTATTATACGCAGAGAACTGACTGACCCAACGGTCCTATGCGCGTTTTGACCTGAATGAGATCAGGTTCCTGTCATCGGATGCTTCTTCAGCAATCTCCTGATATCGCGCAGCAGCGGCCAAGCGTCATCGGTTGAGTTTGAGATCACAGTCACCTGAGTATCCGTGTCCCGGATTACGCCTGCCCAGAAGGACACGCCTGCGTCGCAGCCGGTGATATAGATTTGACGCGGTTTTGCCGGTGTTTCATTGATCCACAGACCGTGGCCATAATAGAGGTGCTCCCCCTCGGTCTCAGCCTTGACGAACGGGGTGGTGAAGATATCAACCAGTTCTTTTGGCAGGATGGCGTTTCCGAAAAATGCTTTCCAGACGATATCCATATCACCCAGGGTTGTGAATACTCCTCCATCCGCTGCCCCGATGACCGGTAGCGTGTAGATATTCGTCCGCCAGCCGCCTTTCTCATCGATATAGCCATTGGCCGTGTTTTCTGGAAGCCGATCAAACGCGAAGTATCCAGAACGATGCGCTCCGATGGCATTGAAGATTTGCTTATCGACGTAGTCTTGAAATCTTTGCCCTGTGATTTGCTCAACCACAAGTCCCAGAAGGATGTAGCCGCCATTTGAATATGAAAAACGTGCCCCTGGTGTGAATTTCATCGGCTCATCCGGGAAAACGGCCAAATAATCAGTGAGCCGCCTTAATTCATACCACGGACGGCTGACGGTGAAGTTGTCAAAGTCGGTTATCTTTTCTTCATCATAGTAATCAGGCACGCCGGAAGTGTGGGTGAGCAAATGTTGGATGGTGATCTCAGGTGAATAATGGTGGAACTCCAGATCAAGACAATCCTTCAGTTTTGTTGAGAGCTCGAGTTTATTGGCGCTGATGAGTTTGCCGATGGCCAGGGCCGTGAAGAATTTAGTCCCAGACGCGATCCCAAAACGGGTTTGCAGGTTGTTATTGATCTTGTTGCTGCGGTCAGCATAACCGGCAGCGTGCTCGAACAACGTCTCGCCTGAGTGCTTGATGGAAACCACTCCCGAAAACCACGTTTCTCTATGGATAAATTTAGTGACTCGCTGAATTGAGACAGCGTCATGGTTATTCTCCATCTTCTCGAGAATGCTGTAGAAGCTAGAACGCTTGAGGTTTACTTTTCTTCATCCAGTAGACGGCGCTCGCCTTCCAGTTTACGGATCTCGGTGGCGTCCTGCGTCACCTCGAGCGTACCCAGGAACTTGCCCTGCGGGTCGCGCACGGCATAGTAGCGGATGTGGATGAACCTGCTCTCCGGGCCGATTGGTTTGGTCTGGATCCAGAACTCGGCCGTGTCGCGCGTGCCGGCGCGGAAATCTTCGAGGATCTTGAAGACGATCTGCACGCTATCGGGGGAGTGGCAGTTCATCACGTTACGCCCGATGATATCGGGCGTGCGTTCGAAGACGCGGTGCTTGCCGCCGGAGTAAAAGCGCACATCGTTGCCCTCGTCCACGAAGGTCACATCCACGGGTAGATGGGTGAAGATGCCGGTGAGCTGCTCGGCGGTCAGCGCGCCCACACTGAGGGGGATTCGTTTAGGCTCGGTTGTTTCGGGCATGGGAGACCTCAATTCTAGAAGGATTAATAGATGGTGGTATTTTCACCTGTTTTGATACTTTTCGCAACGGCAAGAAACTATGCACACAGCCATCTCTCTCATTCAAACACCTTTTTGCCTCAATATCTTCTCCATAGTCCTGCCTTTGGCCAGCTCGTCGATGAGTTTGTCCAGGCAGCGCACCTTGCGCATCAGTGGGTCAGTCACCTCTTCCAAACGCACGCCGCACACCACGCCCGTGATGAGCGAGCTGTTGGGGTTGAAGGTCGGTGCTTGCGCGAAGAAGGTCTCGAAGTCGTTGCCCTGCTCGATCTGCTTCTGCAACCCGGCCCGGTCATACCCGGTAAGCCAGCAGATGATCTGGTCCACCTCATCACGTGTGCGGCCTTTACGCTCCGCTTTCTGCACGTAGAGGGGATATACCCCCGCGAATTTCATCTGACTGAGCTGTTGTCTGGGCATAGGATGCTCTAATCATTCGAACCACAAGACGATGGCAGGTGATGAGTTGCCACAGGTTATCTCGCTGTGATATGAAAGAGTATAGTTCATTATTTGATTTCTCCTTGACATTATGAACGGTGTTCATTATAATTCGATCGTAATATGAACGGCGTTCATTTAGTTTGGTCGGTCAAAATATCTGGAGGGCACTGTGCCCAAGATCGTACCGGGTGTTGAAAACACAATACTCGCTGCCGCAGACACTCATTTCAACGAGTTCGGGTTTGAAGATACCGATATGCGCAAGATCGCTGCTGACGCCGGTATCTCCGTCGGCACCATCTATTTGCATTACGAGAACAAAGAGACGCTTTACCTTAATGTCATCGAGCATAGATGGAAAACCACCATTGAAAGAATAGAAGAGCTGTCAAAAGAAGAGGTCGAGCCAAAGCTAGTTCTCAAACAGGTTCTGATTGAATTGGTGCAGGCGATGACCAGGCGAAAGTCAGTCAACAGTTTATGGATGGAAATTGGATCCATGCACCATCACAAAGAGATTGATAGTATCAGGGGCCACCATTTTTCAGGCCCTCATAACCCGATCTCAAAACTCATCAGCGCAGTGCTTGCGAAGATGGCTTTCAAGGAACAGGTCGCGATCGCTGAGCAAACGTTATTACAACTGGGTAGTTTTGCCTTTATTATGACCGTGGATAGCTGCATGCAGGAGAATGAATACATCGAAAATAGGGTTGATCTCATAACCGAGCTGTTATCCTCATATATCGAAAAACAAACCCAATAAAACTACCAACTGAACCAACAGCATAACGGCTGTTTTCAGGGCTCTCAATTGACTTTATCCTATTGAGTTGTTGAATTACCTCAATAAGCAGGAGAACCACGCCTGTTTTTGAGATTATCGATAAAACGTAAATTTCAAAGAGGACAAGAAAATGAAAGTATTACAGGCAGTTTGGAACTATTTGAAGGATTGGAAAAACCTTCTCACCCACGGACTGATCGGGGTAGGAATTGTGGTCGTTGCACTGGTGATCCCGGTTCCACCGATCTACCGGCTGGTATTCCTGGTGTTGGCGGTGGGCTTCAACCTTATTAGAATGAACCACGCCAAGCGGTTCCTTCCTGCAAACCAGTAAAAGATTCTCGAGCCTGCTAGTACCGCTGAGTAAAGCGAAGCAAAATACACAAAAACCGCCTTCCAATCGGAAAGCGGTTTTTGTGATTACGATTGGTTTATTGATGCACTCCCACCTCGTGAGTATTTAGGAGATCAAGAAAGGAATAATCACTCCTGAAAGGTTGACCAGCGCATGGCTCATTCCCGGAATCAACTCAACGGTCAATTGGGGCAGCAGTTTTTGTAATCTGGGGATGACTTTCTCGATTGGAATCAGGGCGTCTTCTGTTCCTCCAATGAGCAAAGTCGGCATCTTCAATCGCTTCAGTTCGTCATCCGAGAAAACATATTCTTTTTCCAGGCGGGGGTGGAAATTTGTCATGAGGGTATCCATGAACCTGGTTGCTTCCGGAACCATCACCTGGTTGCCTGTGACCATGTCGTTGATCTTTTCCCGTCCCTTGTTTCCAAGCAGCATGTAAAAGACGGACTTCAGTATAAACGAAGTACGGGCAGGTGCAATCCCACCCGGAGCCAACAAGACCAGCTTGCTCACGCGTTCTGGATGGCGGGTGGCAAATCTTAGGGCAGTCCATCCGCCTTGAGAAAGGCCTACGAGCGCAGTTGTTTCGATCTTTAGCCCGTCGAGAACATCCTCCAGCCATTCCGCAAAATCATATCCCTGCCAGGAAGGGCGATTCTCAGAGCTCTTGCCAGGTTCGCCGGGAAGGTCAACCGCGATCACAAAAAAGCGCGCGCTGAACTCTTGGACATCTCCGACCCAGGAGACTGCGTTCGAAGTTGATCCATGTAAAAGAACCAGGGGCGGCGAATTCTTCTTCCCGCTGGTGATAACAAACGTATCACCATGTCGTGTCGAAATGGTCTTTTCTTCGTGTGGCACAGGCCAACGTGCCAGAACATCGTTGTATAGTGCCATGATTTCGTTTTTTCCCGCAGTGGATTTGTAGATTGGTTTTGTGTTCATGACCCTTTCCCTTCTTGTTGAGAGCTCAATGTCTGACGAAGATCCCTGATCCACGCCAGTTCGTTTTTATAGAACATGATCCAGTTTTCCTGGATCTTGGTCCAAAGGATGGCTTCTCGAGGAGTACGCGCCCACATGGGATTGATATAGGCATCCCTTACTTTTCCAGATGGCGCGATGTTATTCTGTTTGGCCATGATTTCAAGCATGGATAGTTGTAACCGCATCTCTTCTTCATACTTCGCCAGTAAGGCTGAAAGTTCACTGTCATCCAATTGATCCGCCCAGGCAAGCTGTATCAAAAAAGGGTGGATCAACTGAGGAAATTCCGGTTCTGAAAGGAGTGCCTGCCTGAGTTCCTCCTGCCCCTTTGGACTGATACTGTATACCTTGCGGGCAGGTCCGGTTGTTTGCAGTTCGATCTCTTGCGTGACAAACTCACCCTGGTGCAGTTTCCCGAGCGAAGTGTAGATTTGGTTGTTGTTCCCTGACCAATACAGGACATTGGACCCTGTGATCATCTTTTTTATGTCGTATCCGGTCATTGGCTGCATACTCAACAATCCCAATATAGCAATTTCGATCGTGATCATTTTTTCCTCATCTGGATAGAAGTATTTATTTGGTTGAAAATAACATATGTTATTAATAACATATGTTAATCAAAAAATCAATACCAATATTTTAATAACCGGGGAGCAATTTGGGAGTTTTCTCATGGAATGCTGGAAAACCAAACCTCCTTCCGTAAGGAAAGCGGTTCTGAAAATGAGCAACCAAAAAATTTCGCAGCAGACGATCTACCATTCTTTCCGGGTATGAACGCCGGTGTATTTCAGTTGAAAGCCGACTCTTTCATACAGAGATCGGGCGTTGGTCAGATTGTCGTTGACGACCAGGATTGCCTGGTTCACCTGTTTTTCTTGGAACAACCAGGTCAGCGCGGTTTGCAGCAGAATTCGGCCAACCCCTTTCCCTCTGGCATCTTCGCGCACTCCCACGAACTCCACCGAGCCTTCATGAGAGTCTTCATCAATGGCGGCGTAGAGATACCCCAGGATTTCATCATCCTGTGAGTAGATAAATACCTGATGATCGCCATCGATCTTTTCGAAAATCTTTTGCCCCGAGGCATATGTCTGCGGGAAGATGCTGTCATGCAGGGCGATGAAATCTTGCGCGCGAAGAGGGGTCAGGGGCGCGCAAGAACTTGATCGCTCAAATTTTCCAGCGAAGGTATTGGACGTGTACACATGAACCAAACGAAGCTGTTTGAAACCATGCGAGAGGTAAAAGTTGTTTCCCTGTTGATTGGCAATGTTCAAGAAACTGTCCAGCCAATGAATCGTTGAAGGGAGGATCTTCTGCAGTCCTTCCAGAAGCGCATTTGCGGTAGCCTCCCAATCCCCTGTGCCCGCAACGATGAAGGGGCCTCTGGCCCAGCCGCGGCCCAGTTCCTCGTCAAATTCACAGCCCATTGCGCCGGCAAGGACATCGTTTTGAATTGCCGTGACAAAGCAAATCGCGGATTCAGAGGCGAGGCGGAGCATCTCGTTTTCGACGCTTTGAGGCTCAGCCCCCGTATCGCTTTGTATGCAATGGGTTTCCGGATTTTTATTTTGCGCAGCGATCAACTTTGCGATCGGACCAAAGTCATCCCTGCCAGCCTGTTTGATGATGATGTTGTCCATAGTGTTAAATCCTTTTTGGGGGATGACGGGTGGTGAACAGCTTTTTTCTTTTCCCTCCGCCAATAGATATATATCCGGTATATATTTGTAAACAACGAAAAATTTGTATCTTTGTGAAAAGCGATTTCTTAATATCTGTTTGTCTATTCCACAACCTTGTGTGTTCCTGATCGTCGAGACTTCACAACAGCATATCGACCGAAATCACTAATGCCGCAGAGATCCTGAAATTCCTGGACAGGATCGATACCTGCTTCCTCTGCGACGATATAAAGTTCCGCCCAGGCCAGGAGAACATCACGCTCATCCATTCTTCGCGCTGCCAGGAAGGACGATACCAGACCAAGTCGAAGCCATTCCACATTTTGTGACTGTTTGAGCATTTTCGCGCATCGATAAGCATTGCCCAGTAGGCAATTGAGCATGCCTTCCTTGCTTGATAAATGAGAAACAAGCATTGACCTGTCGGCAGGTGGAGAAGCAAGGTAGGTCCGGCAGACACGATCGAGAAACTCTTCTTGTTCCTTGTCAGGACCCACGATCACCAGTGTGCTTTTTGCGAAGCTTGCTTCTCTCTCATCAATTTCAAGAAGGAGTTGCCCGGGTATCATTCTCTGGCACCTTTCATGCCCAATCATACTACTGCACAGCGGTTTTGCGCCGTAGATGCATCAATGTTTAAAGGTCAATATCACAAACATACCCACATCAATAGGGATTTCTTTTCAGCCTGTGCCTTGCGTGACAACTCAGCAATTTGCTTCAGGAAGGTGATGATTTCTTCTCTTAATTGTATTGCCGTTTGACAAAGGGTTCTCGCAGGTCAATGATGACCATGCCCTTGCGGCTACTCGCCTTCTGGACAGGGCGACCATGCCCATGAACTTGTTACCGCAGAATACAACGCCTCCATCTGGTCGGCTCCCGCAGAATTTTCCGAACGGGCCGGCATGAAACCGAGCATGTAAAGGGTCTGCTGATGCACAACGTACACGCTGCGCTGCAGATCCTGACCCGGCATGCCGTCCAGCATCACCGCCTGTTCGCTGCCAACTGTCAGGGTCGAGCGGTCAACGTCAATACCGCCCGCCACTGTCAGCTCCTGATCAGCGATCACCTCGGCGGTGCGGTCGCCGGCGTCGCTGATTTCCAACCAGAAGATGGCCTTGAGATCGGTGTCTGGAAGAGCGGGGCCAATGATTTCCACCGTTTCGCTTTCTGGAAGCAAGGTGTAACCCTGGGGATAGGAGAAGCATAGACTGAGCAGATCGCTCGAGAACGACTGTAAGGGTTCGTCAGCGGGCAGTTGGGCAGGAATAACTTCAGTGACAGCTGTATTGGTTGCTGAATTACCGGGAGCACATGCACTCAACAAGATTAAGGATAATCCGATGAGCGTTGAATAAAGGTATTTGTTCATGAAGTATCCCTTTCATCCATCTGGCAGGATATGTTTTCTTATTCGGTCTGGAAGTTGAGGGGGTGGCATTGAACTGAACAAATACATTGTACAGTAACAAAAGACCAAAAAATCAGGCGGGTCCACTTGCGAACCCACCCTGCCATACTTACTTCAAAGCCATTTTGAAATGCATGACTTGATCAAAATCCGCCAGTACCTCACTGTTGTGAACCTTAAAGATACACGGCGTTGACTTGCCCACCTTTCTGGTTTGTCGTATCTCTTCTTTGTGCGCTTCGCTGATATCCAGCGCGTAAATCCTCTCGGCATACTTCTCGGGCACATAGATCGTTGCCTGCATGAATCCTCTCCAGGCAGACATCCACACGATGGTCTTATTCTTCTTCTGAACCTTGCAGAGCCATGCTTTGCCGTCGTGATAATAACGCCACTCATGGGTCAGCTTGTTGTCGTCGAACAGCTTGATCAGGTCACAATAAGCCGGGTAGGAATCCCCAAGTGCACTTCTTAACCTTTCCTCGTCCGGATAAATGGTTTCATCGCCAAATTCGATGTTATTGACTGTTTCCATATAAATAGCCTCGGTAAATAAAAATCAGTCCCCTATGTTTCAACATAAATCAGCTTCATGTTTGCCTTAATTATAGCCACCCTTACATTCATAACAACCAAACAACCGCCTTCCTTACGGAAAGCGGTACTGATCATTATCGACTCTCGGTGCAGTTATTTCATAACCAAGCGAAACTTACGACCAAAGGGAGTGCAGAGCAAACCGTTAACCCGTATACCGGTTTGACTGCTGACATCGCCCAGTTCGCGCTCAAATGGGTGCAGGCAGTGTTAGGTTACATTAGGTCTCAAGGGCATTCTGCCGAGAACGAATTGCGTTGAGTAATTCTGAGTGAGATTCACTTAATTTGACCTGGTTGTTGGTCAACTGGTCAAGATCATTTGTCAGGACATCCATGAATTGTGAAAGAGACTCCTGCGCAGTCTTGAGATCAAATTGTGGTAATGTGCTCCCAAGCCGAACCTGCATCTTCTGATCCGCTTCTTTTTGGAAGTATTGATAGGGCCGCTTTCCATCATGACTGTAGGTAAACAGCTCCATGATACTGTGGCGCATGTAGTGCAATAACTCAATCGCTGACCATAGAAATCCTCGATGTAAGGCGCTGTCTACTTCGATTGCATAACGAACACACCGATCAAGTTCTCTGCTTAGCGGTTCATCGTTCACATTTCGGTTGATTAAGCCTGCGGTTTCGATGGCGGCGAGATCAATTCTCCCCAGTATAAGCAGCATACTGTCGACGATATTGGGACTGGTATTAACGAGCGGATGGTAGCGTATAGACAACTCCATTAATGACTTGAATACAACATCCGCCTCATCATCGTCAGGGATAACCAGGGCGATTTGCTCATCAATAGCTGCAAGGGCATTGCCCAGGCGGGTAAGTTCCGCTTCGACATCGATCTTGACGCCGTCTGCTAACACCACGTCCAAATCAAGATCGGAGTATCCATCCCAATTACCGCGGCCCAAAGAACCAAAAATGATGATGGCTAATATGCGCGGATCGTTTTCATAATAGGATGCAATAGCCTGGAGAATTCTTTGGTGCTGTAATGTTCCCGGTAGTTCTTTTGCTCGATACATTCTTTATCGTCCTTTCAGTATCCTATGCAACCAAAAAGGTAATCCCACTTGTTTGTAAACGGGTGTGGTTCATGTCCGGGAAAATGACGGTATCACCAAATTCAATATTGTGATAATTTCCAAATGGATCACCATTGGGTGTAAAACCGATTTATCCACTTTGCTTCAACAGAAATCAGTTTACCAATCAGCTTCCTGTTCCCTATAATTATAGCCACCTTGTCGTTCATTCCATCGAAAAACCGCCTTCCTTGCGGAAAGCGGTTTTCATTCACAATCAAACGGTGGGTTCAGAGGCGAACCCACCTCACCAACTCACTTTAGCCGACGATGCCACCAGCCTTCTTGAACACATAGATGGACCAGCCAATTGTGTCCCGTCCCCACTTCAGGTAATTGGCCCGATTCTCCCTTACACGCTTCAACACCTCTTCCACGTCAGGATCATCCGGATTCCTGCGTGCCCACTCCGTTGCAGCATACCACTGCAGTCCTTCATACCTGTCCCAATCATCCGGGTTGCTTGCCATTGAATAGACCAGTTCCAACCCGAGCTCTTGTCCTGCAGCCGCATTCTCGCTGTGCAGCCCAAACCAACTCCGTTCTTCTCCAGTGGCTTTCAAGTATTCTGCTGCAGGTTCCTGCCGCCAGTATGGTTCGCCCACCACCACCCAGCTTTTGGGGGCTGCCATCTCTTTCAACGCTTTAAGGGTTTCCTTGTGGCCGCCATAGATCCAGCTCGCCCCAATGCAGGCCACAAGATCAAAGCTTTCTGGTTTTTCCGGCTTATACCTGGCTCCATCCATCTCCAGGAACGTCAAATGAGCCTCCGGAATGCGTTTGTTGCACTTTTTCTCTGCGTCTGAAATATGATAAGGTGAGATATCGATCCCGGTTCCATTTATCCCATATCGTTCTGCCAAACGGATAATGAACTCGCCTTTTCCCGTGGCGATATCAAGCACCTGTGCCCCGGGTTCCAGACGAAGTAAAGAGACTAGTTCCTCAAGTTTTTCAACACTCGTCGGATTGCAGATTACGTGTTCACGGTGGGTGATGTCGTAGAACTTCCATAGATCCATATTCGACCTCCTGACAAACAGTCCGCGCAAATTCAGATTTATTGCCCCACGCTGCAATTATACAAATGACTACCATTTATTCACAACAAAAAACCGCCTTCCTTGCGGAAAGCGGTTTGATTGCTCTTGGGAGCGATCTCTGAGAGTGCTTTTGACGCATTTCCAGAGCTATTCTCTTCTCCCGACTCGACGTTTCAGGACTGGTGGCCGGCGGGTCTATGCCATGCTTAGCACAATGAGCAGCAAGCCGGTAAAGTAAAACGCACTGTTGCTGCGCAGGATCCACTTGTTGTTGCGGATGACGAATTTGTCCACGGTCAGGATGAAATCAGAGATCATGAACAATACTGAGCCCAGGCCCAGCAGGGCAAGTTTGGCACCCGGGAACAGGATCATGAGCGCCAGACCCATCATCCCGTGCAGAACAATTGATGAGATATAAAGGGTCATTGGCAATTTCATCTTGCCCAGTTTGAGAGTGTTTGGGAACTTCTTTGCCAGCAGGATAAACAGCCCCACCAGTATTACCACAAGCAAAAAGACCCACCAGAAATCGGCAATGCTGCGGCTTGCGTTGACGCAAGCAGCCAATTCATACATAAAGAAGCAGATGTTGCCGCAGAGGAAAAAATCTCCGCCGCGGTTGAGATCGAACAAAAGGAACACGTCGCCCATCCATGCCATGAACAGCCCCGCCATCAGCAGAAGATGGAAACTCAGGAACTCGTAGTGGCTCTGGAACTGTACCACCGCAAAGATGAAAAACAGAGACGCAAGAATGATCTTGTTGGGCGCGCGCAAATACATTTTTCCGCTGGTCTCAGTGTAGAAATACAAGATGAGTACCGCGATATAGAGAATGATAAAGTAGATCATGGAACTCCTTTCAGGCCCGGCTTATTCAGCAGGCACGTCAATTTCAATATCAGAATTCGGATAGGTACAGCATGGGTGAATAAACCCGAATTTTAAGTCGGCTGCCCGCCGGAATTCATACCCCTCCGGAACGCTATAGGCACCGGAGATGAGCTTGCTGTGGCAGAAGCCGCATACACCAGAGCGGCAGCGTGAAGGTGCAGTCAACCCGGCGCGTTCCATCGCCACCATCAGCGTTTCGTTCTCCGCGGCAGGGATGGAATACTTCTGATCGCGTATCCTGACCTGAAGAGTAAATTGCCTGGGGTTGGTCACGATACGATCGGCCACGGCATTGTGCTCCTGACGGATATATTTACCAGTTACACCCAGCTTCTCCAGTTCACCTGACACGAATTGGTACATGGCGTCTGGCCCGCAGAGGAAGAAACTGGCACGCTTAGGCGCGTACTTTTTGAGGATATCCGCCGTAATGAAGCCGTTCTCATAACCTTTCACTTTTTCGTCAGACAGCACCATAACGACTCGGATACGTTTGTCCGCAAGGGTTTCCAGTTCTTCTTTGAAAATGATATCCGAGCGGGTTCGTGCTCCATAGATCAATATCATTTTGAAGTGTTCTGAACCCTCCACTATTGAACGGATCATGGAACGGAAAGGTGTTATGCCGCTGCCGCCTGCGACAGCGACCACTGTGTCTGTATCGCGCAGGTCGTCGTGGTAGAAATCACCGCTGGGTTCACCAATTGTCAATTCAGTGCCAAAGCCAGCATTTTCGATGAGCCAGGAGGAGAACAACCCTGCCCGGCGGACTGTGATCTCGTAGATACCCGCAAGAGCCTGTTTTGGTGACGAAGATAGCGAATAGGCTCGAGTCAATCGCGATGAGCCTACCTGCGCGGTCAGGGTGATGAACTGCCCGGCGCGGAAGTATGGGAAAGTTTTATCTGAATCGGCAGGAACCAGCGTAAAAGTCCGAACATCTGGAGTTTCCTCGCGAATGGCCGAGATCTTTGCAGGAATGAAACCAGGATGCATTGCTTTGGCCAATTCATTTACTTTGTAGGTCGTGGGTAGAGGTTCTGTCGATGCCTCATCGATCATCTTGCGGCGTTCGGGAACAATCTGTAAGAAGCGTTTGGCGTCTTCGACAGGATCGGGATTTTTCTGAAATAGCATGTCATTCACCTTCTTTTTCCATGTCGCGCAGGGTGCGGCGCGCTTCGTTAACACCAGATTTGTAGCTGCTGGGGTAGCCCAACAGCCGCTCACCGAAACCGCCGCCAATGCGCAACCCGGGCACGAAGTGGTCTTCTTCTACCATCATGGTGCGGGGCATCAAACCGTCCCAGTACTGCGACTCGTAACCATAGATCGTACCCTGGGGATGTCCACAGTAACGAGCGTAGGTCGCTGGTGTTGCGATGGCGATCTCCTCGATGTGGTCGTGGATGTTGGCGCCGGTGGCTTCTTCAAAGCGTTTGATCATGGAAGCAGCTACTCTGTTTTTCGTTTCGATGTAGTTTTTTTGCGTCACCGTGCTCCAGATATCGCTGGTGAACAGGGAGGTCATGTACAGGATCGAAGTTCCTGCGGGTGAGCAGGTGGGATCGGCACGGTTGAGGCAAACAGTAGCCTGTACTGAGTTTTCCTGGAATTTCTCCATGGACCGGTATTGGCGGACGGAGTCACAGGTGTCAAAGACAAAGTAATTATGATCTGCGATACCCAGGTCGTCTGCAGAACGATCAAGGCCAAGAAAAATTGTGAATCCACGGCCAGCCAATTTGCGCGCGTTGGTCAGCTTCAATGCCCGCTCCGGCACGGCGGCAGGATCCATCAGTTGCCCGTAGACCACATGCGGGGAACAGTTCGCCATTACATGGCGGGTCGCGATCTCTGTGCCATCATTGAGCTGTACACCACTCACGTGCCCTGCAGCATCGGTGAGAATTTTCGTGACCTCAGCGTTATACCAGATGTTGCCGCCCAATTCGCGGATGCGGGTTTCAAAAGCCAGTGAAAGCTCGTGTGAGCGGTGTTTCGGGATGGCAGCTCCTCCGGAGATGTAACTGTAGAACATGTTGATGTAGTGCAAAAAACTTAACTCGTCACAATGCGCACCCAGATAGCACCAGTAAGCACAGATGTTGTCTTTGATGATCTGCGGGAAGCCTAGAGCGTCGAGCCCTTCATTGACCGAGTAGGAACCACACCTCAGATAATCGGGGTACTTTTCCATAAGTACTTCAAGATCAGGCTTTCCCTTGGACGCAGACAGGTAATCCATGGCACCGCGGATCTGTTGAGCCAAACTGTACAATCTCTCCATGCATGCCTTGCCGCCGGGGATGAGTTTTTCACTGGCTTCAGCGAAACCCTCAAGACCAAAAGGCATGACAAAATCATGGCCTTCTTCTTTGGAGAGTAGATGATAGGCATCCTTAAGTTGGATCCATTCGATCTTATCATCCACGCCCAACTCTCTAAAAAGCGTACGCGCGCTTCCGGGGTTCTCGGGGGTGCCGATACCGTTAAACTCATGCAGGGATGCTTCAAACTCGAAGCGCCCTCTGACAAAGCTCGTGGCGAAACCACCGGGTAGATTGTGCTTTTCGCAAACGAGGCAGGATTTTCCGGCGCTTAGAAGTTGAACTGCTGCGCCGAGTCCGCCATTCCCCGCGCCGATAACGATGGCATCATATTGTTGCATTAGGGCTCCATCCTTCTTTTCTCATTAAGCTTTTACGGTATAAGAGGTCACATTGGGAATAACCTCACCGTCGATCTGCAAGGCACAGGGGTATTCAAAGGTAACCTTCACCTGTTTTCCTTCAACAATGTGGCACCAATCGCTCCACTTTACATGTTCACCCTTGAAAATAGAGGTGAACCGCATGAGGGTTACCAGGCGGCTGCGTTTATGCAGGCAGACCACCGAGACGGTGTGATTTTTGTTGAATCTGTCCTGCTGCGGTGCCACCATCATACCGCCGCCATAGAAGCGGCCTTTCATGGTTGAAGCGAACCAGACTTCGCTGTATTTGGAAGTTTTTCCATCAACTGTGATCGTTGCCTTGTTCTTTTTATATGAACCCAACAAAAGTTTTACGGCGATGCTGCTGTAGTTGACTGGCTTATCTGAGATTTCGCGTTGATGATCGCCAATAAGGCAGGTCTCGCCGTCGATGCCGTAACCGATGCCGTTAACGAATACCCGCTCCACATCACCCACAGTTACCACAGGCAGGTTCTCCATGTAGCGGTTCAGGTGGATACAACCGTTTTCCACGTCCTTCTCCGCATCCCTGTAGAAATCATTACCGGAGCCGGTCTTGACATAGTAAACCTGGATTTTCGGGGTGTAACCCCTGAGATCATTCAAAAAATGGTTAAGTGTGCCATCTCCGCCTGAAAGTATGACCGTATCTTTCGGATCAAGGCTGTTGAAAAAGGCTTTCATATCCTTGATCTCCAGCACACTGTGATATTCAGCATCCTTTATGTTCGCACCATAGGTGTGTGCTTCTTGTTCTCCACAACCGTTATTCGCTTTTGGATTCATTAAAATATGTTTCATTGTTTATCTCCTTTACTAATTAATTAGTTTGCACGGCTGATGCCGCATAATTGACAATAGTGTTCACACTGCATTCACACCATCCAGGCAGGAGTGAGGCAAAACCCTGTGCAGGATTATCCTTGACCATCTGTGGCATAGCCACACGCCACAAGCAACTAAAAAAAATGGACGCAAACTAGCCCCGTCCATGTTGTTCCACCAGGCAACCCTGCTGCTCTGACTCCGTCTGCACGGTTTCGCAATTTAGGCATTTATTAACGATGACGCCTTCACAAAGGTCAAGCAAACTACATAGCGCTTCGTCAGCGTTGACATACTCACCGGCAGCAATGGCATCCAATAGTGTACGGTGATACACAAGAAAAGATTGGTGGGTATCAGCAGCGCTGCAGGTCACGTACAGCTGCATCAGGTAAAGCAGTGTGGTTTCAAAGCCGCGAAAGATCATGTCGATCACAGTATTACCCGCAGCATGGACAAATTCCTGATGAAACTCGTACATATGAGCAGCAACATCCACTCCGTGTTCCATTTGGCACAGGGAGTCTTCCATTTTCTTGAGGCTCTCAACGCTGCAATGACTGCAAATCGTTTTCAGACATTCGCGCTGGATCATCTTGCGGGTATGCATCAGATCCCGAAATAATGCCGGCTCCAAACTTGCGGCATTATATTGCATCAATGCCCCGATGGTTTCATGAGTAGGTTTGGCGCGGTAGTCGATCACGTATGTGCCCCGGCGTGGGGTCACCTTCAGCAAACCCTGCCGCTCGAGATCCAGAACACCCTGGTTGACGGATCCCCGGCTGATGCCAAACTGGAGAGCCATCTCCCGTTCTGCTGGAAGGCGCATACCGGGTTTTAACCTACCGGAAAAAATATCCGCCTGCATTTGGTGAATGAATTTCTCCTTGAGAGAAGAGGTGTCCAATGCTTTGAATGTGACTATGGGATCTCCTGAAAGGTTGCTGCACAATTCCGATAGAAAGGGCTCAGATCGTGTTGGAGGAGCATTAACCTCCATCAGCGAACTGATACATTGATGGAAGATTTTCAAAAACCTGCAGAAAAATCTGAAGCGCCATAAACCTCAAAATTTTTGGCTAATAAGATTCTCCAGTTGCAAGAATAATATAATTGCTTTATGCTATTAATTCCAGTGACATATTTCTCGATTTTCTCAGAATGAATTTGGATAAAAAAACCGCCTTCCACGCGGAAAGCGGTCTTGATTACCGATTCATGTTCAAATCTCGTCTACTTTATCAACGACTGGAACTCATAATATCCAATCCCATTTACCAAACGGTGGGCTATTCTTGGTATAGCTCTTTATAACGAAAACAAGTAACAATGTGGTCGTTTACCATCCCGGCAGCCTGCATGAACGCATACAAGATCGTGCTGCCGCAAAATTTAAATCCGCGTGCAATCAACTCTTTACTAATGGCATCGGAGATTGGGCTGGTGGCTGGAATGTCGGCCAGGGTTTGCCAGCTATTCTGGATCGTGACCCCTCCGGTGAATGCCCACAAATACGCGTCCAGAGAACCGAAATCCTTCTGAATCTCAAGGACATGGTTGGCATTTTGAATGATGGCGTTAATTTTAGCTTTGTTGCGGACAATCCCCGGGTTGGCGAGTAGTTCCTGAACTTTCAACTCGTTGTAGCCGGCAACCAATTTGATGTCAAAATTGTCAAACGCCTGACGGAAGTTCTCCCGTTTGCGCAGGATCGTATTCCAGCTCAAGCCTGCCTGCATCCCGTCCAATGCGAGAAATTCAAACAACTTCCGGTCATCATGCAGTGGTTCTCCCCACTCTTCGTCATGATAACGGGTCAGGAGGGCATCGTTGAGATTCCACTCACAACGGGTAACCGATCGATCGACAATATTTTCCATAGGTTTATTTTACTGTAGGAGAATAAATCCGTAAGCCGAATCCAGTTTACATCCGCATCTCTTGCGGAAAGCGGTTGAATGAAGTAACAATATTCAAAAATGAGAGTTTGACTATTTCTGTAGATCCAGCGAAAATACTTCTTCATCCTCCTCTTTGTATTTCATGTCCACAAAGCCAAATTTCTCATATATTCGGATACCATTGGCATTTTCGGGGTTGGTACTCAATGTCATCTTCCGGATCTTTTCATCGTTCATGGCAATTTCCTTTAAGAGCTCCAAAGTGGCTTTGCCATACCCTTTTCCCTGGTGTTTTTGGTCGATCATGAACCTGCAAAGATATAGTTCACTCTTTTCATAATTCATTGAATACATCACAAAACCGACCATCTCATCCTCGTGGTAAACTGCCCGTGTTATCCAATCGGGAAATATCTTTGATTCCGCGACAGAGAATGCGTTGGATGCGACAAAAGGTTGGTCGTCTCTCACGGATAATCTCATACATGTGAAGAAATTTTCCTGGGTGATCTCACGAAATGAAATGCTCATTTTTTTGACCCTCGATGGCCTGATGGATTGTTGAAAGAATTTCTATAATAATAATGCTAATTACTATTTATACAGCACTCAATTACCTGCTTTGGCCGTGGAAGAACGGCAGAACTGTATTTGAGAATGTATTGATCTCCACCATTTTCCTCGGATTTTCTTGTTCTGATAAAAATAACCGCCTTCCTTGCGGAGAGCGGTTCCCCTGATCATGTTTTACTGTCACATCTTTCTTCTCCCAGGCCGGGCAGAAGGTGAATCAATCATACTTTCCGGTGGCTTCAGGCTGATACAGCACTTGGTCCACGCGCAGATGCGCCTTGCCAGATGGAGTGTCCCACTCGAATGTGTCTCCCACGCGGTAGCCGAGCATGGCCGTACCGATGGGCGCCAGCACAGAAACTTGATCCTCCTGACGCGCGTCTTGCGGGTAGCACAGGGTCAACTGCATTTGTTCGCCGTTATCGAGGTCGGTGAGCATCACGGTGGATTTCATGGTGATCACATCAGCCGGGATCTCTTCGGGTGATACGATCGTCGCGCGATCGAGTTCCTCTCTCAACTGCTTGATATAAACGCTGCTCCGGTACCCGCTATTCTCCGCTTCATGGATGGCGGTCCTAAGGGCTTCGAGATCGTTTTGGGTGATGAATATCCTCTCGCGTTCCATCTTTCCTCCTTATGATAAGAAAACTTCCGGTTGGGGGTAACCATCCGGAAGTTACTGACAAGACTACAGGGTTGGTTACTGCCGCATCACCGGTCTGAATTTGTAGCCGTACACAAGCATGCCACGCTCGTCGCCGTCCTGGCGGATCCTGCGCGTCACCATTTCCACCGGCATGCCGATCTCCACGGGCTCTTCGCCGAGGTCAGTGAGCTGCGCGGTGACCATGGGGCCTTCATCCAGCGCTACCACCGCCACGGTGTAGGGGATGTTCTCCTCGTAGCCGGTGGGTACGTCGCGCATCACGGTGTATGAATAGATCTTACCCTTACCGCTGAACGCGTACTGGGTCTTGGCTTCGCCGCCGCAGTGCGGACATACGTCGCGGGGTGGGAAAATCTTGGCATCACAGTGAGGGCAAACTTCGCCCACCAGTGCGTAACGTTGCTGTTTCAATCTCCAATGGCGTGGAACTTCCATTACTGCTCCGTTTCTTTTTCTTGTTCTTGCACGCGTAAGTTTAGACGGAGCAGTCTATCAAAACCTATCAGGTTCTCACCTGACATTTCTGAAAGGTGTCAGGCGGTTTTGGCTTTCTTGAACAGCACCAACGTGAGCAGGATGCCCAGCACGCCCAGCAGGGTGACCGCCACATCATAGGCTACAAGCGCGCCCAGTACCACAGCCACAATACCTGGCACCTCGGTCTCGCTCACGCGGCCAGAGGCCAGCCCCGACGCGGCTGCCAACCCTGTGCAGCCAAGGACCATGACCACGGTGGCCACAAGCGTCCAGACCACACATTTGACGTATTTCCTGGCCAGGATGGAAGCGACCAGCAGACAGGCCGCGCCAATGATCACTAAAATGCCCAGCTCAGCCGGCAGCATGTAATCCACCATTAACTGCCCGCGCTGGATGGAGCCCACGATGCCGGTGAACAGCATGAACAGGATGGGGGCCAGCAGCAGAACGGTAGCTGTGATGGCAAGGATCTTGGAAAGTACGAGTTTCTTTCCCATAATCGACTCCTTTCCTCAATCTAATTATAGAGACATCGAAGGTAAAAGAAAAGCGCCCGGCAACGGGCGCTTCTTCCTTTACCTGGATGCGGTCAATCCCGGCCGCCGTGAGCCAGCGCCATGATCTCTTTGCGGGTGGCGTATTCCTGCACCAGCTTGCCGTCGCGCATTTGCAGCACGCGGTCCACGAATTCCACCATGCGCAGGTCGTGCGTGACCATGATGCCGGCGCGGTTCTGTTCGTGGATGAGCCCGGCGAAGGTCTCCACCACCTGGTAGGCGCGTTCGGTGTCGAGGCTAGCGGTGGGCTCATCGGCCAGAACCAGACTGGGGTTGTGGATGAGCGCCCTGGCAATGGCCACGCGCTGCTGCTGCCCGCCTGACATTTGCCCGGGCAGATTGTTCATACGCTCGGCCAGGCCGAGACGTGACAGTAACTCGCGGGCGCGCATCTTGCCGGCCTTATCGAGTTTGCCGTTGAGGCGCAGCATCAATTCCACGTTCTCCACGGCGCTCAGATAGGGCACCAGGTTGTTGGCCTGGAAGGTGAAACCGATCTTCTCGCGGCGCATGGCCACGCGGTCGATCTCGTTCATACCGGCCAGGTCGGTGCCGTCGAGCAGCACATTGCCGGTGGTGGGGCTGAGCAACGCCGCTAGGATGGAAAGCATGGTAGTCTTGCCCGAGCCGCTGGGTCCGACCAGGGCGACGAACTCGCCGGCTTTCACCTGCAGCGAAACATCGTCAACGGCAAAGATGCTGCCGGTGTCGGTCTGGTATTGCTTCACCACCGAGCGGGTCTCAAGTGCGTAAGTGGGGGAAAGGGTCATATTCATCAGCTCAACCCCAGTGCCTTGAGCGGCTCGATGCGCACGGCATAACGGATGGAAACCAGCCCGCCGATGGGCCCGATGAGCAGCAAAGCGATGATGGCGATCACCGACTTGGTGCCGTCAAAGACGATGGGCACCGTGGGCGGGAAGGTGAGCGAGAACAGGAATGAGAGCAGCGCGCCAATGGCCACACCGATGACCGTGACGATCATGATCTGGATGATCGACGCAGCGCCCACCAGGCTGTTCTTGGCGCCGATGGCCTTGAGCACGCCGATCTGCGCCACCTTCTGTAGAATTTGGATCTGGAAGAATCCGCCGATGACCAGCACGCCAATAAACATGGTGAAGGCACCCTGGGTATTGAGCGTGCTCTGCTGCGCCGAGTAACCGGGCAGCGCCTGGATGGCGTCTTTGAGCGTGGCGGTTTCCACGTTGTCCACCTGGGCACTGATGCGTGCGCCTACTTCCTCAGCAGCCGCGGGATCATCGAGTTTGACGATGAGCACGTTGGCAATGGGGTTTGAGCTGTTCACCTCGGCCTCCGATTTGGGTCGGATGCGGTCCCAGGTGAAGAAGGGCACAAAAACGCTCGGCTGCAGCGCGTATTGTTGACCGTCGCTGACGCCCACGATGCGCAGGTCGAAGAACTCGTCCCGAATGCCCTGGGTGACGCGCACGGTGAGCGTGTCGCCCACCTTGAGCCCGCTACGGATGGCTGTGTTGCTGTCGATGATGGCTTCCTTGGCTTGGTCGGTGCTCAACTGTGCGCCTTTCAGAACGGCCGGCTCGCCGGGCTGACCGGGCTCCACGCCCAGCAGCGCCACCTTGAGCGGCTCGGCGTCACCGGGTAGGATGAGCGTGGCGCTGGAGGTGCCCAGCGTGCCCACGGCTGCCACCCCGTCCACGCGGCGGACGGCGGCAGCCTGGCTGCGGCTGAGGCGGCTGGCCGAGATGAGCAGGTCAGAGCGTGATTGGAAGACCAGCACCTCCGCGTCCAGCTTGGAGATGTACTCCCGGTTGCCGTTGCCCAGGCCTTCGCCCAGTGCCGCGATGAACAGCACCAGCAGCGTGATCAGCGCGATCACCAGGCTCACCAGCAGGAAACGGGCACGGTTGCGCCAGATCTCGCGGGTGGCCAGGTAGGCTGAAATAGATAAAGTATCTTTCATGATTGCCTCTCTGCCGGCTTAGGGCAGGAATGTCACTGATGCGGTCATGCCCCAGCGCATGCGCGGGTCCACCTGCTTGAGCGTGACGGTCACTGTGTAGGTGATATCGCCGCGGTTTTCTTCGTAGCGGCTGTTGATATGGCTGACCGTGCCCTTGAGGGTCACGTCGGGCAGCGCGTCGAGCGTCACTTCCACTTCCTGCCCGATGCTCACGTCCACCACCTCGATCTCGGTGAGGTTGTTGGTTTCCACCACCCAGTCGGAGGTATCGACCAGCGACAGCACGCGCTGGTAGGCGGTTACCTGCTCACCGGGGATGACGGCCGGGTCGATCACGGTGCCGCTGAACGGCGCGCGCAACTCGGTGGCCTCAAGCGCAGCCTGGGCGCTGGCAACGGCAGCTTTGGCCGAAGCCACCCTGGCCTGCATCAAGGCCATTTCATCGTCGGTGTGTGATTTATCTTCAAGGTCGGCCAGTGCCTGGTCAGCCGCGAGGGCTTCCTGTTCGGCGCGGGCCAGGGCTAGCAGCGCGTCGGCGTTGTTGCCCAGGCGGGCCAGCAGGGCGCCGGAACTGACGTTCTCGCCGTCTTCCACCAGTACTTCGCTGATGGCGCCGGGCATGGCAAAGGAAAGGTCGAGCGCTTGCGCGGGGGCCAGGCGGCCCTCGGCGATGAGGTCATAAGTTGGTGTAGGGCTCGCGGTGGCATCGGCAGCCGGAGCGTCAGCGGCGCAGGCCGTGAGCAGCGCGGCCGCTGTGACGAGCAGGATGATCAGAGATAATTTGTTTTTCATATGATGGACTCCCAAACCGTTAATCATTTCTTGAAGATTCCCACCGGGCCTTCAAATTCACTGTCCCAGCGGGTGGAAAGAACGCCCGAGACCAGCAATTCCAGCGCTGGATGATCGGCGATATCGTCGTAGTAATAGGGCAGCACCACCTGACCCTTGCGGTTGATGATGAACGTGCCCGACATTTGCATGGTGTCTTGCCCCTCAGGGGCGGGTTCCACGGCCATGCCCTTCTTGCGCGCGCGCATCACTGCTTTGAGGACCCTCACGTTCAGAAAGGTCTGGCGCAAGCTTCCGCGGTCCAAACCGTAGGCTTTGTAGGCCTTGCGCTCAGGATCGGACATACAGTACAAACCGGGTGCGAAGTCGCGCGCGAAAGCAGCGGTGGCTTCCACCGTACCTTGCATGATCACGGCAATGTCCAGCCCGGCAGCGCGGACTTTCTCCTGCGCTTCCACCAATTCGCTGAGCATTTCCTTGCACTGGGTGCAGCCAAAATGCCGCGTAAAGGCCAGCAGCAGCGGCTTTTTGGCCCACAGGCTGGAGAGCTTCACGTCCTTTCCGGTGTAGTCCTTGAGCGTGAGATCGGGAGCGGGTTGATTGAAGTTCAGACGTTTAAGTTTTCCCATTTTTCACCTTTGATTGAATTCATATTGCAATTATATACGAAAATGATGAATTATGTCGGGTTTGTATAAGGTTTTATCCTTTTACCAACTAATCAAACGATTCAATTCGGGCACGGCCAGTCTGAGTTGACGCCAGTATCAGTGATATCCTGGCGGACGTCGCGGTAGATGTTGCCGATGAACTGGATCGCGCCCGGGTAGTGCGCGCAGGCAACTGTGTCTGGGGAGTTTGCTGAACACAGGAGGCGATCAGGAGAGACAGACCCAGACAGGTGAGTGCGATTTTCCGGAAGGGGTGGGTGTTCATTTCCCTTTTTCCAGCAACTCGTGGGTGAGGTTGTCGCGTTTGCCGGCGTAGAACTTCTCCAGCACGGCGGCGAAGATGCCGGCTCCATTGGCTGCCTGCTCGAAAAGCGTCATGCTCGAACACAGCTTCAGATCGTCGGGGTGACCCAGCACAGCCGTGATATCGCTGCCGGGCAGCGCCAGCAGGGCAGCACAGCAGGCGCTCAGACGCACACTCAACAACGGATGCGCCAGGTATTGACGCGCCTCCTCCAGGTCGGCGATGGCGTAATACTGCGCGGTGGCGCTGCTGCCCAACCCGGCAAGCTGCGGAAAGATGTACCACATCCAGTGCGTCTGCTTGTGTCCTGCTTTCAGCTCTGCCAGCGCCTGGGCATACACTTCCATCTGCGCGTCGATGAAGCGGCGCAGATCATAGGTTTTTTGGGGTTCCATGCTGTTGCCCACTACTCGATAATGGTGTAGATCAGGATCTGCTTGTCGCCGTATGAGATGACGGCCAGTTGTTTGCCGTCAGGCGACCAGGCTGCGTCTTCAAAGCGGTCGAACTCGTTCTCCGGGCTGGTGATGGCCTGCTCGAAGACCAGCGACTAGTCGGCCACCTTCCACACGCCCACGTATTCCAACGTGCACAGCATAATCATGGAGCCGTCCGGCGAGTATTGGATGCGTTTCACATGGTTGGCCGCGTACTCGCCCTTCACGCCAATGGTCGTGGTCAGGCTGTCGTTGGCCACGTTGATGATGTGCAGTGCCTTATCCTTCTCATACACAATGCTGCTGCCGTCCGGCGACCAGGCAAATTTCTCGTTTGGCGAAGGGATCGTGCCGGTATCTGCATCCTTGAGCACGGTGACGGTGCTGTCTGCGAGGTTGTAGTACGAGAGGTTATCGAGCACCGTCCAGGCCAGTTTGCTGCCGTCCGGCGACCAGGCGATGTTCACTTCCAAACGCTCATCGTTGCTGTTCACCGTGCCGCCGCGGGCGTTGACGGTAAAGCGGGTCGTCTCAGAATGGGCGGCGCCGTCTATGATGCGGATATAGAAGGAACCTGCCACGGCATACACGCTGCCGTCAGGCGAGAAGGCCGCGGATTGGATGGTTTCTTGGGCTTTGGCGGGGTCGTCATCGAGGAACAGTCCCTCCCAGGTGGCGACCAGGGTATTTTGCTTGACGTTGTAAACGCTCACGAAGCCGTTGCTCTGGGCCGGCTTGTACGGCGTGGTGATGAGCAGCGTGGTGCGCGCCGGGTTAATGCCGAGCTGGCTGACGTTGTTGTACTTATGGGGGTCGTCTGCCGCGATGAGCGATTCCGCCAGTTCGTTGGAGGTCACGCTCCAGATGCCGATGGCACCGGCATCACCGCCGGTGATGGCCACTTCATTGAAGCCGTTGGCGATGACCTCGCCGCCATCCGGCGACCAGATGACCGCGCTGGCGTTATTGGGGGTGGTAATCGTCAGCGCTGGCCCGCCTGAGGCGCAGCCGCTGATCAAGGCAACCATCAGCAGCGAAAACAACAAGAACACCGATCTCTTCATTTCAGCCCTCCTGTGAACGATTCGGATGAGAACGAAGCGATCTTGAGCAGAGAAGTGCAACCCGCTGTGTGGCCGGGAGCGGCGAGCGCTTGACGGGTATCTGGATGTCTATTCGATTATAGCAATTCTGCAGGGTGATTCAAACAGGGGGATTTGGACGGTAGGAAAGAGGTAATTCAACTTTCCGGCCGTATGGCTGGCAGATTTTACGGTAATTCAATTGTTGGTTGAGCGGATGCCCGAACACTCGCTTGTTTACGGCGCGGTGAATGACTCCACGATCTGGTACCTGGAATCACCAAAGGTGCTGCGGATCGATCCGCCGCGCGCGCTGGGGTACTCGGTGGTGTCGTAGCCGCTCGCGCCGCATTCCACCTCCCAGGCATCCAGTTTCTGCACCGTCTCACTGGAATCATCGAAGGGATTGCCGCGTTTCGCCAGTACACCCACCATCCACCACTCATCGCCGCCGCTGCGGGTGTGCACGAGCGCCACTTCATACGGCACGTCGAACGGGAATTTCACGCCCTTCGCGGGTGCCTGGCGCAGGGCCTCGAAGTATTCCTTTGCGCCTTTCTCTGAATTTTCGATAGAGCAGTACAGCCAACTCTTCAAGTAGATTAGATCCATTCCATCCTCCGATCTCATATGAGTAAACCGACAATCGATACCGCTAGTTGGAATAGTGACCAATCATTTGCCTTTGTGGCTTTACTTCCCGATCCTGCCTTTGACGTACTTCTCGATATCCTTGATGATCTTCTCGCGTTCGCAGTCGCGGAACATCTCGTGGTTGGTGACCTCGTACCAGATGATCTTCTTGTTTTTCTTGGGCGTGGCAATGCCGTTGTAGATGATCTCGGCGCTCTTGGGCATCACCACGGTATCCATTCGGCTCTGCAGGATCAGGGCTGGAACGTGCACATTTGCCAGGTCCTTCACACTGCCGGAACTGAATTCCAGCAGCTCCATGATGGAATCCATCGGCGCCCAGGGGTAGTTATTGTCGTACTGCAGCAGCGACGCGTCCGCGCGCACCGCTTCCACTTTCCAGTTCTTGACCGTCTTTTTGAGTATCGGCTGCAAGAAGCTCAGCGGCCGATTGTTCGCCAGCGGATTCAACAGTTGCACCGCCGCGGCGGCCAGCACGATGCTGTCGACCTTTTCGGGGTACTTCGCGGCCAGCGAGAGGGCCACCAGCCCGCCCATGCTCAGACCGATGACGATGGCTTTATCGGCTTCCTTGAGCAGGTCCAGCAGCGCGGCTTCGCCGTCTGCCACCCAGTCTTCCCACTTCACCCCGCGCAGTGCCTCGGGCGATTCAGCGCAGTGACCGCGCAGCACCGGCATGCGCGTGGGCAGCTTGAGCGCCTTCATGGGCGGTTCGATCTCGCTCACGCACTCGATACTCGAGGTAAAACCGTGCAGGATCAGCACGCCGAACGGTTTCTTGAACATATGAACCTCCAGAATAATGACTTGTGGTTCTTGAGGGTTGTTGGGATTGCGGGGATGCAAGAGCCAATGATTAAATGATAGCCAAATCCCGGCCAATTACAAGGAGGGAGGCATGTACCCTCTACACCTAATTATTCTTACGTGTCAACCTGACAGGTACAAACATGGGCGTGACGGCTTTGTACGCCGCATACTCCTCGCCAAACTCCTTGAGCAGTTCCTTTTCCTCACGCCTGGCGAGGAAGTAGTACATCACAACCAAAATGGGGTACATCACCAGCGTCAGCGTTGTCTCCCAGTGCAGCAGCCAGCCTGTGAGGATGAGAAAGAAGCCAGTATATTGCGGGTGGCGCACCCATTTGTAGAGCCCTCCGGTCACCAGTCCCTGCGCCCTGTGCACCTGGTGCCAGCCCAGGTAGACCAGCACCATCCCCGCCAGGGTCAGCCACGCGCCGATCACCGCGCCCGGCCAGCCAAATAACATCGGATTGTTCGCCCAGCCGCCGGGGAGTTTGGCCAGCCACGGCACCTCCATCAGCGGCGAGAGGATGTAGATCAGGAGCGGGATACCGAACATCTCCGCGATCAGCGCCAGGATGAAGGCCGAGAACACGCCTTTCGTCTTCCATTCCACTTTCGCCCGGTAGGGCAGGAAGATCAGAAACAGAATGAAAAGTCCGGCGTTGGCCGCGATGGCCCAGCCCGGCCCCAGGTCGCTGTACAAATAGCGGATGGCGTTGGGCACTTTGCCCACTGCGATGAAGCGCGGAAAATACAGCACCACGAACGCCGCGATCAGCAGCGTTCCGAGGATGTAGAAGATGACCTCTTTTACTGTGACTTTTCGCTTTGTCTTTGCTTCCATGATTCCCTCTTTGTTGTGTTGATTCTATGATGTGAATTATAGTGTTGATTCTGAATGACAATGCTAAACGATTGACAAAATAGAAAAAAAGTTCTATAATGACACGATGAATCGTTTTGCCTTGTCACAACCCACTATCCCCCCCTTCGCGCAATGGGTATTCGTTTCCATTTGTTTTAGCAGTTATCGAAACCATGACCAGGCTCTTCCTGATGACTAATCACTGCTCTTTCTGTGTTACCATTCCCGGATTGCTTTCTAATGGGAACATTGAAAATGACACAACCAAAGAAAAACAAATTCTGGATCATCCTGATCCTTGTCCTCGCAGTCTTGATCCTGCTGGCCAAGCCCATCCTGCGCGGCATCGGCGACTTCCTCATCGTGAGTGACGAGCTGCAGAAAGCCGACCTCATCACCGCCCTGAGCGGCGCCGAGTACCGCACCGCCTACGCTTCCGAACTGTGCGCGAAGCACCTTGCCCCCAAGATGTTCCTCACTGGCGGCTACAACGAGCTCGACGCACGCTACGACGCCGAGTGGGCCAAGTACATCGCCACCACGTATGGCGTCCCGGCCGGCGACATCTACACCGACGAAGCCAGCCTGACCTCCACCTACGAGGAAGCCGAGCACCTCAAGACCTTTCTTGATGAGCACCCCGGCGAGTTCAACACCATCATCGTCGTCACCGATGCCTATCACACCCGCCGCGCCAGATGGGTATATAGGCAGGTGTTGGGAGATGAAGTTACCATTCTCATGGCGCCGGTGCCTTTCGAGCAGGCTGGCTACACCTCCAGTTGGTGGCGTTTCCCCGCCTCACGCCAGATGGTGGCGCAGGAGTATTTCAAATACATCTTCTACCGCTTCCGCTATTGATGATCGAGCGGCATTCTTAGTAATTTGTTTTGAAAATTGGATACTTATTAATAATTTTCTCGAATGATGTGAACCAAAAAGACTCCCCTCACTCAATCAAAGCGAAGTAACATGCATGTTGATAACGTAATCATTGTTGTGTTAATTAAGCTTTCTCTAATCTCAGTTGCAGTATATTAAACCCTTTGGTATCCTGCTCGGACAACTGGAGATTTTTCTCGTATATCAATTGGATGTATTCCTTAACTCTTTGAGGGGTTAGTATTTTTACCAGTAAATCAAAAGAAAATGCTATCTCTGTTTTTATATTGTATTCTCCTGCTGTTTGACTTCGTTGTTCAAAGATAAATAGACGAAGAAAGCTTAGCATTCTTCGAGGATCGTTTCCAATCCAACCTTCGATCTTTTGGAAAATATTTACTGAAGATTCCCATTCGTTTATTATTAGTATCAGCTTTACTGGATTCTTCATCGTAATAAATCTTCCGGTTTCTATCTGATTACACATTGCATGAATGCAATCTTTTTTTAATTGTTCAATTGAGGTTTGGTTTAAAATCCTCGTTTCCCCGTTTTTATTTTCACCTTCTACATAATTCACGATTTGAGTAATGGCTGAGACCATATTTCTTTTGTTTAATTCTGAAGATAATACACCTACTTGCTCTTCAAGTGGAAGGAGTTCTAATAAATCGATTACTAAAAAAATCAGGGACAAATCGCTTCCAATATCAAATATCCCTTCATGATTGTCAACACCTGACTCGACTAAAGATACCGCAGTTGTAATGATTCCAAGTTTTTCATCATTAGCCAAAGTATCTGCCTTCAGTCGTAAACCATCAATGATCTTGCGAAACTTGCGAGTTGAGAGATTTTGCTGGAAATATTCAAGCAATTCATCAGGATTAATCGAAAGTTTGATCACAGAGTTTAATTCGCTTTGAGAGACCTCTCCTGACGGAGTAGAGAACAAGAAGTATTTCTCAAAAAATAATTTTGAGCAAATTCTTTTCTCCTTCGCAAATTGTTTATCATAATCAGATGTGTAAACTGTATTTGAAAAATACTGTTGGATTTGTGGGAATAAAGCAAGTAGGATATTTTTTACATGTTTTTGGTTCTCCGTATCAGCTTTTTGGATAATGCCTTCAAGGATAGCTTGATTCTCTACCTTTTCAGGATCCTGAGTATTTTGCGAATACGATCCATAATATGTCAACGCTGATTTGCTTTTACTTAATTCTGTAAAAATCTCAGGAAAGAAAACCCATAGAGCAGTAATCCCAAAGTAATCAACAATATTTACTTCCCCGATGATCAAGTGAAGTGCAATGCATACACTATTCACATACCTTTTTACATCTCTTATTGTAGGGAAAAGACACCTCAAACCTTTATGATAAAGTTCAGCCCAATGATTATGATCAAAACTCATATCTTTAGCTAGATCAATGACGTTATCTAGATTTGTAAATAGATACTGTTCGATTACTGAACAATCTGCTATAGGAAGATAAACTCCTATCTGAATAATTTTTTCAAGGTAATCCTTCCCGTTCTTTTTTTGAACAGAAGAAAGCGCATTTTCTACGACCTCTCTATCAAATGCAGTAATGTAAATGGTGTTAGGAAAATCCGCGATTAATTTAATTGTTTGAAAGAGAAGTTGGATTTCATTATCAGCCAATCTATCAATATCATCAATGAATACAACAATCTTCTTATTTAGCTTCCGAAACTGAGCATCCAGTTCACTTTTCTGTTCCTTAAGAGATTTCTCAATTGAGAGCCATTTTGCGAATTTTCCACCTATGTTAAGATACGAACCTACAGAAGGTATAGAGGAACATGCTTCAAGGGCTGTTCCGAACTTTTCTAATCCTTTTCTTATTGTTTCGCAATTATTGAAATCCACACCTTTTATTTGTGTATAGAATTGCTGGAAGAAAATTTTAACTAATTGTTCTTTATCATTTATTATCCAGGGGTTGAACCATACAAACGAAATCCCAATTTCACTAGAGTTTTCTTGGTTGAGTTCTTCAAAAATCATGTTAAGCATAGATGTTTTACCACTACCCCATGGGCCGTACAAACCAAAAACCACACTATCTGGCATTTGGTAACTAGTGATTGATTTGGCGATATTTTTAGCAAAGAGATCTCTTCCTAAAGTGTCTTGAGTTTTACTTGTTAGGGGCGTATCTGCCATTATCATAAAAACCTCCCTGCATGCTTGAATTAATGAACCGTATTAATCACATAAGTGATGATTTCATTGATTATTCGAAGTTAAAGTTCCATCTATGAATCTCATAATTGATCTAGAAATATTTATTACCAATTGGGCTTCTTCTTGGGTTAAAAGATTCTCGTTTGGATGAGCCAGGCTAGCTTGATTACGTATTGTGCCTACGGCATCAATAATTGCTCCACTTGTGCGCAAAATTCTTTTTATATCATCAGAACGTGCACCAAGCTTTTGCAGCGAAGGGTGGTTGTCGATAAGAGTTCTTAGCAATTGGTTAGCAGTTGAGTTTTTCCCTACTGACAAGCCATTGTTGGTACATAATTGCCCCAGGTAAGCTTGTAACCCAGTATGGATACGATCTACTGCACTTATAGGCCCTCGGGTTCGCAACAATGCTTGCGCGTCAGCTAAAGCTTCAAACCCTGTTTCTGAGTTAATTAATGGAAGGACTTCTGCAACTTCTTGCCCATGAATTTCAGAAAGAATTTCTGTATAGCTTCTTGAATCATTTTTCCTCATCCATTTTTCAATTGGCTCATACTGGAGAAAAACACTAAGATTGCTTGGAGAATTATTCAGGATATATTCAATTGCGATCAAAGCGTGACCTTTATAATCATCATCTCCCCACTGTAAACTTCTTAATAATCGAGGATGGTTGTTAATGTAATCGTCTGTATTGGTCAAATATCCAATCTCTGTCCATTCTGAAGTGGAAAATGTAGCAAGGATGGCTTTGCATAGAATCGCAATGATTTGTGATTTTGTTATTGTCATAATTGCTCCCCTAAACGGCACAGAAAAACTACATAATCACCAAGACTGGATTCATCCCTATGATGAAAAATACCTTGATGATTTCTTAGTATAGCATTATTCTAATTTGAAAAGAAAATGGATAGTTTTCTGCAAGATATCTACTCTTTGCACCTTTCCAGCACATGCGCGATCGCGGTGGATGCGGGTCCGCCCAGACACTGGATGAGCGCCACACGCGCGTCGGGTACCTGGTTGGTTCCGGCCTCGCCGCGCAACTGCAGCACGGCTTCCACGGCCTGGTAGACGCCCTTCGCGCCGATGGGGTTGCCACGCGCCTTGCATCCGCCCATGGTGAGGATGGGCAGCTTGCCCTTGGGTGAAAAGGTCGCGGCCAGTTCAACAGCTTTGCCGCGGTCGGCAAACCCGGCGGCCTCCAGGCTCAGCGCGGCGTAGATGGAGAAGCTGTCATCGATCTCCACCACGTCGGCGTAGGTGGGCATGATACCCGCCTGGCGGCAGGCGCCCTCCACCGAATACCTGGCGGCGTCAAAGGCCAGCGGGTCGCGGCGGTCGTGCATAGCCAGCGTATCGATTGCCACCGCAGAACCCAGCACGCGCACCACCGGGTGCGGGAACTTATCGGGCAGCAGATCGCGGCGGGTGAGCAGCAGCGCGGCCGCGCCGTCGGCGTATGGTGATGCGTCATACATATTTAGCGGGTCGCTCACCATCTCGGCGTTGTCATAGGTCGCCTGGTCGAGCGTGCGCTTGAAATACGCGTTGGGGTTATTGACGGCGTTGGCGTGCGCCTGGATTGGGAAGGCAGCCAGCGCGTTGCCCGGCAGGTTGTAGGTATGCAGGTAGCGCTGCATTAGCATGCCGGCCTGAGCGGTGGTGGTGAGGCCGGGTACGGCCTCGTAATCATAGTCCATCTCCATGGCGGCCGCGCTTTGCAGTTCGCGACCTACTTGATCCGTCCATTTCTCCACGCCCAGCACCAGCGCGCAATCGATGTAGCCGGAGAGGATGGCCAGATAGGCTATGCGCAGCGCTCCTCCTCCTGATGCCCCGGCTGCTTCCACGGAGTAAGACTCAATTCCGCGCATCCCGGCGTAATCGGCGAAGAGCGCGCCTAAATTCGCCTGATGACTGACCACCGAGGCCAGCGTATTGCCGATATAGAGCGCCTGCGGCTGCAAGCCGCCGCTGTCTTTGATGGCAGCCAGGATGGCGCGTACGCCCATCTGGCGCAGTGAGAGCCCCCAATATTCGCCCACGGGGATCTGTCCAATGCCTGCGATCACAACGTCGGTCATAGGGCTCCTCTACTTCATCGCGATGTTGTGGCGGAAGCGCAGGTAAGTTCCGTAGTCTATCTCCACGCGGCGGGCTATATAGTCCGCGGTTGTGCGGGCCAGGGCGCGTCGTTCGGGGAGTTTGTCGGTGACCGCCAGAGAATAGGCGTCTGAGCCAGACCCGGAGCCGTAGGAGACGACCAGGATGCGGTCGCCAGGGGCTGCGATATCAAGCACGGCGGTGAGACCAATGAGCGAGGATCCGGCGTAGGTGTTGCCGATGACCGGGTTCAACAGTCCGGGCTTGAGCTGGTCTGGGGTGAAACCCAGGGCCTTGCCGGCCTTGAGCGGGAACTTGGGGTTGGGTTGGTGCAACACGGCGAAGGTGTAATCGCTGGCCTTGCGCTTGAGTCCGTCGAGCATGATCTTGCCGGCTGACTCGACGTGCTCAAAGTAAGCCGGTTCGCCGGTGAAGCGCTGCCCGTGCTCGGGGTACTTCTGTTCGGCGCGGCGCCAGAAATCCGGCGTATCTGAGACGTAAGAGTAAGCCGCCTCGATCTCCACCAGTCCTTCTTCGGCCGAACCGAGGATGTAGGCAGCGCCGCCGGAGCTGGCAGTGTATTCCAACGCGTCGCCGGGTTTGCCCTGCGCGGTGTCCATGCCAATGGCCAGGGCGTACTTGCCCATTCCGGAACCCACCAGCGCCATGGCCGCGGTGAAGGCCTCGCTGCCCGCCTTGCAGGCAAACTCCCAGTCGCCGGCCTGGATGCTTTGCGAAGCGCCGATGGCCTCGGCCACGATAGTGCCTGAGGGTTTGACGGCATAGGGATGCGATTCAGAGCCCACCCACACGGCGCGCAGCTCGCAGGGGTCAATGCCGGCGCGGGCCAGTGCGTTGCGCGCGGCCTCGATGGACATGGTGATCACGTCTTCATCCAGCCCGGCCACGGCCTTCTCCTTAATGGGTGAGTTGGGTTTGCCGCCCGTCCAAACGTGATCGATCTGGGCGCCGGGCAGGCGGTACTGCGGCACATAGGCGCCGTAGCCGATGATGCCCACGCGTTTTTTTGGGATGAGCAGCAAATTTTCAGGTTCTTGGGGAGTGTGCGCTTCGCTCATATTATTTTCTCCACTCTTGCAGTATTTCAGCGGCCCTGTCGCTGCGGATGACGCCTTCTGCCACAAGTTGGGCGGCCAGGCGCTCGATCTCGCTGTCCTTTGCGCCGGCGGCCGCAGCCACCTGGCGTGCGTGCAGGGTCATGTGACCGCGCTGGATGCCCTCTGTGGAGAGGGCGCGCAGGGCGGCTAGGTTTTGTGCCAGCCCCACTGCTGCGATGATGCCGGCCAGTTGGGAGGCGTGTTCGATCTTCATCAACTTGAGGGCAGCCTGCGCTCCCGGATGCACCCGGGTAGCACCGCCAACAGTGCCTATTGCCATGGGCAGCTCGATACTGCCGATGAGGTTGCCGTCGCCATCCTTGCCCCAGGTGGTGAGGCTGGTGTAGCGTCCCCCGCGCGCGGCGTAGGCGTGGGCGCCGGCTTCCACGGCGCGCCAGTCATTACCGGTTGCAATGACCACGGCGTCGATGCCGTTCATGATGCCCTTGTTGTGTGTGGCGGCGCGGTAGGGGTCGGCTTCGGCAAAAGCCCAGGCTTCGATGATGCCGTCGCGTACGGTCTCGGCGCTGAAATTGTCGAAGACCAGCGCGGCCAGCGGGATGGTACAACGCGCGCGTGCCAGGCGTCTATCAGCCATGTTGGAGAGGATGCGCAGGTGCACCCGTCCGCCGCTGATGGCAGCCACATGTGGAGCCAACCTTTCCAGCGCGGTGTTGACGGCGTTGGCGCCCATGGCGTCGCGCACGTCATAGATGAGGTGCAGCACCAGGAACGGACCGATGGGCGATTCATCGATGCGGCGCACTTCCAGCCCGCGCGGTCCGCCGCCCAGCCCGGCGAGCACCGGGTCGATGGCTGCGGCTTCTGCGAGCAATTCCTCCCTGTGTTCCAGCAGGCGTTCAGCCGCTGTGGAGAGATCATCAACATCCAGGATCTGCATCTGTCCGATCATCTCGGGCGCGTCGGTGGAGGTGGTGAAGCCGCCCCCCGCAGCGGCCAGTTTGGCCATGAATGAAACCGCGGCAATGACAGAGGGTTCCTCCACGGCCATGGGGATGAGGACTTTTCTTCCGTCAATGACGAAGTTGCGTGCGATCCCCAGCGGCAGCGCAAAGACGCCCACGGCGTTTTCCACCATATGGTCGGCTTGTGCTGCGGTCAGACCGGCATTGCCTGTCAGCGCGTCTATTTCAGATGAGGTCAGCCCGCTCTCAGCGGCCAGGGTTTGGCGGCGTTCATCTAGCGTCTGTTCATAGAATTTCTTGTCAGGTTTCACTTCTTTTCCCATTTCAAGCCAATACTAATAGACAGGTACTGGCAAAAACTATCAGTCTTGTGATATCTTCGATAATAGCGGAATCGCTATAATAGGGTCATGGCAGAAACGAGAGAAGCGAAGGTAATGCGGCGATACGGGCTCACGCTCGAGCATGAGTGGCCGGAGGACGTTCTTAGCCTATTCGAAGGTGCATGCAGTGACATGGTTGGCGCTCTTGGCGGCGCGGCTCCGGCCTGGTTGAGCGGGCTTAAGGTGCGTCTGGAAAAGATGAAACCGCTTGGGCTCACCGGCACCGGTCTGGTGCGTCTCAATCCGCGCGGGCTCACGCGCTGGACGATCGTGCATGAGCTGGCCCACGCCTGGGATTTCTCAACAGGCACGAGGCTCTCACGTCAACTGCAAAGGGCTACGCATAGCTCTGGGGTATTCTCCTGGCTCAAGAGACGGTTTCCAAAGAACAAGCGCTTCTGGTATCACATCGGTGCACCGCCGCCGCCCTGTGGTACAGACGTGAACTTCAACCGCATGGAGGACTTTGCCGAGTCAGTGGCAGCGTTTGTCTACCCTGACCTGGCAAGGGAAAGAGCAGCCAAACGCGGACTGCCTTACGAGATGTTCGGCTATGAAAGCTTCAAGGAAACACCGAGAGGTAAATTTATCAGCCGACTGGCAGTAATAAACAAAAAAGACACCCTCGATTGAGGGTGTCTGGTTGGCTATTCTTCCACCGGGTAGCTTTCTGAGCATTCCGGGGCGTTGGGGCAGATGTAGACCTGCTTCGGCTTGCGGAAGAGGCGTTTCTCTGTAGTGAGGATCATGGGTACGTTGCAGGCCGGGCAGGAGGGCGGTTCATTGGCGCTCATGAAGGGGTGCTTGTCGGTCTCAGTCTCTTCACTGACAACAGCCTGAACAGGTACGGCGGTCTCAACACTGCGGCTGACGCGATGGGTGTTGGCCGTGGGGTAAACATTCATCGGGGCAGCAGTGGCATAAGCAGGCTGCATTGTTGGGGCGGAGGGAGCAACTGTGAACACGGTCTGCACCGCAGTGCGGCGCGCCGACTTGGGCCCGCTTTTAGCCTCCACCGGCAGGCTCTTGCGCACACGGGTAGCGACAACGATCTTGATGAATTGCTCACCGTCGTAAAGTTTGATGGGTTTGCCTTCCGCCCACAGGCGGGCAGCATCACTGATGGTACCGGTGGTGATGATGGAACCGCCGTCGGCATCAGAGGCTTTGAGAGCGCCGTAAAAGTCACGCACAATGGGTTCACCGATCTTGCCGCGGTAGCGTTTGCACTGAACCAGCCAGGTCTCGCTGCGCTGGGTATGCACAATGAGGTCGATACCGTGATCGCCGGTGCCGCCCACAAGCTGTACCTGGTGCCCCTGGGCACGGTAGGTTTCAGCTACGAGTTCTTCGAATTCAGAAGGGGAGAGTGCGCGCAGTTCCTCAAGGGTGCTGGCGTTAAAGCGTTTGTGCTTTTCCTCAAGCAGCAACGCGATCATGAACGGGAAGAGCAGCAGACCCACCGACACAAACAGGTAGGTATCTGTCGGTTCCGCCACCAGGTGGAAGGTGTCCATCTTCATCATGTAGAAGACCAGGCGCAAGACTGCGAACAGGCCCCAACTGATGATCAAGCCCTTGAACGAGGCGCGGATGGCTTCGCCGAATCCCTTGTGGCGTTTGCCAATGCCCACCAACACGGTGATGAACATGACCGGCCAGAGGCCCACCAGGAATTTGGCTGCGATGATCATGAGGTCGATAAATGTCTGCATAACACTCCTCCAATACCTTTCAGCAAGATAACTACTGGAGAAGTTGCACGAAATGTGCCAGAGTGTTGAGGAATATACGCGAGAGATCTTTACAAACTGATACTTTGCCCGGGGGAAAGGATGGCCGCCTTGCTGGATGTTTTTGCCTCGATCTCTTTCGCCCAGGCGTTGACGTCCTGCTCGATGAGCGGGAAGGTGTTGTAGTGGATGGGTACCACAAGGCGCGGACGCAGGAATTCCACAGCACGCAGGGCGTCAGCGGGTCCCATGGTGTAATTGTCACCGATGGGGATGGCGGCCAGGTCGAGCCCCTCGTCACCAATGAGCTTCATGTCACCAAACAGGCCTGTGTCACCGGCAAGGTACACTTTCTTGCCGTCTTTCGCGGCAAGCAAAAAGCCGCAGGGATTGCCGCCGTTGCTGCCATCGGGCAGGCGCGAGCCGTGCAGGGCGTTGGTCAGTTTGAGATAACCAAAGGGATACGTAAAGCCGCCGCCGATGTGCTGACCGTGGCTTTTGACTCCCTTTTCTTCCATCCAACCGCTGATCTCGGCATTGCTGATGACCGTGGCTCCTGTGCGCTTGGCAATAGCCACCGCGTCGCCGACGTGGTCACCGTGGCCGTGAGTGACAAGGATGTAATCCGCGTTGACCTGGTCAGCAGAGATGCAGGCTTTTGGGTTGCGCGAGAAGAAGGGATCGATCAGAACATGGACACCATCGACGGTTAGCCCAATGCTGGCATGTCCGTAGAATGTAAAGGTTAAACTCATGGTTCACCTGCCTTTTTCTAAATTATCTACCAAAAATATTAAACATGGCATGCACAAAAACCGCACCGGGCAGTTTATCGAACTTCCAGCGCACCAATCCGGCCGCGCCGCCAATGAAGCCGCCTACAAGCACCTTCCAGATCATGACGTTGGGAAGCAGCGAGAGGGTCACCGGCTGGTCGGTATACCAGAGGATGACATCGGCATAACCCAGGTGCCACAACCCAAAAAGCACAGAGATCAGTACCCAGGTGAGCAGCCCGTTCCACTTCTGTGGGAGCGCTTTCCGGAGCCTGCCCCAGCCAATTCCGCGGAACAAGGCTTCTTCAACGATGGGCACGATGATGACGCCGTACAGGTTCTGCAGCCACAATGAACTATCGAGCATGAAGTTGGCAGCCAGAAGCATCAGAACAATGAGCGCCATTATCCCATACAGCCACCAGGTGCCGCGGCTTGTACCGTGCATGTCGAGCGCCAGGTCCTGCCATGTGGGGCGCGCTACCAACCAGATGATAATGGCCATGCCCGTGAATACCAACGGGCTGGAGATGTCGTTATCCAAACCGATCACCCCTTGCAGCAGCCAGGTAAACAGTGCCCGCACCCCCTGGGCAAGAAGCAGCAGCAGGATGAAGCGAAGGAGCGTTTTCCACAGATTCGGTTTCGGTTGTGCAATTTCAGCAGTGTTCATCACATCACCTCGATTTCAACGATCTCGCTGACAATTGTAAACCCCAGTTTTTGCAGGATATGGGCAGCCACCACATTACCCGGGTCAGTCACTGCCGTGCAGAAAGTATGTCCGTCTCGAAAGGCCTGCTGACACAGGGTGTTCATGAGCGCTGTGGCAAAGCCGCGGTTGCGCAGCATCCGGGGTGTGAACAATTCGCCCAGTGCCACCCCTTTACTGGTGATGTGGGTTTTTCCGGCCATGGCCACCATCAGCCCATCCTCCCAGACGAAGAATGACCCCTTGCTGATCTCATCATGTAAAGTTTGTCGCTGTATCTGTCGAGAAGAATCATCCGGAGTTTCCTCACGGGAAGCTTCCATCCATTCGATGAGCTGGTCGGCATCGGGGAGGGAGGCAGTGCGCATGTACCCGGCTACAAATGGAACTGCCGCCGGGTGGGTGAGCCGCCACACGTTCTGCCGGCCAATAAGCAGGATGGAGCTTTTGAAAAGCTGCCTGGTGAGAGTTGAGAAGGTTTCAATAACGTGCGTCTTGCCAATGGCGCGCTTGAAAGGCACGTCGCGCAGCAGGTTGAGGAGCAGGCGCAGCGAGGGTTCCTTGGGCTGAGGTTCGCAGAACAGCCACAACGGGTCAGGCGGGGCAAAGAACGCGGCGGAAGTCACTCCCTGCGCGTCCTCCGTCCAGCCCATCCAGGCGTTTTCAGAGACGCGGCCGCCTTCAGCCAGTTGGCCGCAGCGTACCAGGACAGGCAGATTGGTCGCCTCGTCTTGTGCGAGGGCAGGTCCTACCTTTTGAATGAATAGGGAAGCATCAGTGGTGGATAAGGCTTTCATTTCACAGTCAACGGATCGGCAGCCAACCTGCCGGAATGTGTAGTTCCTTGTTGGTTTTATACAGATCGGTGATCTCAGCAAAAGATTCGTCAGGCTGCAGCGTGAGCCCGGCGATGTGGTCCAGCAGGACGATATCTTCCGCGGTCAATTGCGAAGCATGCTTGCCGATCAACCCATAGATGTCCCAGGGCAGGATCTCCAGGTTGTTCAAGGCCAGGAAATCTCGGATAAGGTCGCCGCGGATGAAGTCAATGCCGCGCATCTTGAAGATGCCGAACTTTTCTGGATCAGCCTGGCCGGCACGGCAGAGCAGCCAAGCCTTGCCGCCTGTAACGAATTGATAGGTGGGCATGTCGAGTGTGTTGAAGTTGATCTTTAACGTCTTCTTCTGCAAGTCATCGAGCTGGGCATCTACCATCACCCAGCGCTCCTCTGCAGCTTTCCAGTATTCTGTCACCCAGTGATCTTCATATGTGCCGGGCATGAAATAGGTACCAAAACCACAGCGTGCCCGGGCAGGGATACCCTTGCGTTTGAGAAACGCTGCCAGGAAGTTGGAGAAATCACGACAGTTGCACACCAGGCGTTTTTCCATCTCACGGGGGGTGTGGATGTGGGAGGAGTCCAACTCGAACAGCTTGATGAACTTCTTGTTGAAATCGCGCAGGTTAACCTCATCCTGACGCGCTGGCGGTAATTTTAGTCCGTAACGCTCCAACCAGAAGACATGGATGAGCAGACCCTGCACCACCTTTACCAAACCGGCAACGTCATCCGGGAGCCCGGAGAAATCCACACTGGCTGGCAACTGAGTGAGCGGACCGGACTGCAAGTAAAAGGAAGAGATCTCTACGCGAGAGGATGTGTTCATTGCTTACCTTTGGTTCTCGAAAAGGACGAAAAGATCATTTATCGCCCAGCGGGCCGGCAAAGACAGAAGTCTCGTCCGAGGTCAGCAGGGTAATGGAGGAATTTAACCCCTCGGGTAACGGCATGGCCCCCAATAGACGCGCGATCTTGGCCAGTGAGGCGGCGGTTTCATCCACGTAGCGGGTCATGGTTGCTTCGTTGATGTATGGGTAGGGTCGATCAAGCACCCACTCAGATGAAGGATGCGCGTAGAACTCGCGGATGTGGTCCATCTGGTGCTCAAGAGCGTCCTGGCGCACAAACTCCAATGTCGATTTTGGTGTGGGTGTGTTGAGGAACACACGCCAAAACAGGCATTGCTTATTGTCACGCACGTAGCGCTGGTCCAGACCGTACATGTCATCCTTGATGATGTCGATAGCTTCCACGACCGTGCGTCCGGCAAACAGGTCTGGATAACAAACATGGAAGGCGGGGTCAACCCGCACCGTCCAGAGCTTGTCACTGACCAGATGAAAGAAATATCCCAGCAGGAAACTGTATTGAGCCGGGTCAGACTGGCGGCTGCATTTTTGCAGGTGTTCGCGGTAAAAGATCAGATCTCGGATGCCCTTTTCGGTCTCGCCATCGGGAATGAAATGTGAGACCGCCTTGGGTGGATCGAAAACGGTCCAATTGGCGTTCGGTATGCCCGAATCAGGCGCCAGGCTGCCAAACGTGAAAGCAGTCTCGTCCAGACCGGGTATGGTTTCCAGTAGTTTCTCGGCAATACGTAAGTGACTGATCCAGGTTCCCATGAGGTTATTTTACCGCTTCATGATGGATAATGCCAAACAACCAGAAATTTAAAACAAAAAGGCGGATTTGCATCCGCCTTTTCGGTAATCGTCTACTTAGAGACCTTTGGTAACATTGGCCATCGCCAACAGAAGGAAGCCGATAGCGACAATCCAAATGTTGATGCTGGACAAGACCGGGATCCTGACCAGGGCTGCCACGATACCAAGCAGCGCAATCAAGACCGCAATGATGAATGTGACTTTCTTTGGTGGGGTCAATTTCATTTGTTCCTCCTCATAGGAATCGTCCATCCGTATCGGGTGGATGAAAATGTTACCTATATGTTACTAGATTTTAGACAAAAAAGAAAGTGATTTATCCAAATCAACCAATTCTCTCTTCTTTCCACACATCACCATCATTGTGATATCCTGCTTGTTCCCAGAACCCGGGATGGTCTTCATTGGTGAACTCGATACCGCGCAACCACTTGGCGCCTTTCCAGAAATACGGTGTTTTGAGGTCTGTCCGTTCGGGCAGCGCGCCGACCACTCCACGCAATGGATATCCGTGGTCAGGGGTGATAGGCTGCCCTTCATAATGGGTTGCCAGCAGGAAGTTCTCTGCCAGAACGATCTCAAGCGGAAGGTTCACCGTGAAACCATACTCAGCGTGCTGGATGGCATAGCGGGCGGAGGGTTTCAACTTTACCATACCACTGTCCACCAGGCTGCGAACAGTCACACCTTCCCAGGCAGTATCGAACTTGCTCCAGCGAGTGACACAGTGGATGTCCATGGTTAGCTGCTGGCGCGGGAGTTGAGTGAATTCATCCCACGAAAGGCTGAGAGGTGTTTCCACCTCACCCCAGATCGTAAAGGTCCAGGTTTGCGGGTCGAACTCGGGAACGGAGCCATAATGGAGCACCGGAAATTTTTGGGTGAGCGACTGACCGGGTGGAAGACGGCCTTCCTGCCGCATCAGATTTTCAAGAGAAGTCCTGTCGAACATGGTTTCCCGCCTCCTTGGCGGTTTGTTATTTGAATTATATCGAAAACCATCTATGAATAAAGCATCTGTAGAAGCTTTGGTGATTGGCGGGAATTGGCGATTCTGGTTAAGGTCGGGTACAATTTGAGCGCCAGGATATTTATCCATGCCCAAAAACAATCCAACATCAGAATCCCAGCCCAACTCCGACCTGCATCTGTACCAGGTCTGCCAGGAGATGGTTCAGGATATCTCGCTCGATTCACTGCCTGAGCGGATCATTCGGTCTATTTGCCTGGAAGCAAAGGCCAGCCACGGCGTTCTTTGTCTGATGAACTTAAAGAGGGTGGTAACACATTTTGCTGTATTCGGATTCTCGCAATCCGAATCCACGCGATTGCGTGAAGAATTACCGGCAGTTCTACTACAGCAGGGCGCTTCCAGGGCAAAAGGCGATGTAAATGAGTTCATGATAGACACAGATTCGGAGGAATATAGATCATTCTTCTCCGGGATGGGTCAAGCAATAAAATTCGAACTTGCACCGGATAACACCACCAGCGCTTTTCTGATGGTGATGAACAAGAAAGACCAGGCACCGATCGGTGAATACCAGCAGCGTATCGCTGGTATTCTGGCCCGCTTTGCCTGTGTCACATTAAAAAACCACCACCTCTACAAAGAACTTGTCCTGCGCGATCGCACACTGACAAGACGCAACGAAAACCTGGCATTGCTGGACCGGTTGGCAGCAACCCTGGCCACTTCCACCGAGATTAGCCAGATCCTGGAGAACGGTCTTGCGCAACTCATGAACCATCTGCGTTTGGAGATCGGCGAGATCTACCTGCGGCAGGAAGACAGCCGCAACATTAACCTGGCGGTGCACCGCGGCAACTTGGGTTATAGATTGTGGACTCGCAGCCAATTCACGTCAGGTCGAGGGATTCTGGGTGAGGTTGTTAAAAGCAACAAACCCGTGTCGATTGCTCCGGGAAAAGACGAAATTCCAGATTTGAATCCCAAGGTAATTGAAGCGGGAATCCAGCAGGTGGTGGTGGTGCCCATGGCGGGCAGGCGCGGCGTCACAGGCGCGTTATGCGCAGCAAACGACCATCCGCAGCCTCTGGATGAGCAGGAAGTACAATTCCTGCAGGCCATTGGGTCATGGATGGCGACAGCGATCGAGAATGTCAACCTGAACCTGCTCGGTCAACGCACAGCTATTGTGGAAGAACGCGATCGGATAGGTATGGACCTGCATGACGGTATAATCCAGTCCATTTACGCGGTTGGTTTGACCCTGGAACATGCCAGACTGTTGATCAGGGAAAACTCTGAACAATCTGAGAAACGCATCGAGCAATCCATCACTGACCTGAACAGTATTATCCGCGATATACGCGCTTACATCCTTGACCTCCGACCAAGGCAGCTTTATAACGATGACCTGATGACCGGGATCGCTCGTCTGGTGGCTGAGTTCAAGGCCAACTCCCTAGTGGAAGTGAATCTGCAGGGTCCGGCTGAAGATATTTCCGGCTTGCCCAACAACCAGGCGGTTGCGCTGTTCCATATTTGCCAGGAAGCGCTGGCGAACATTGCCAAGCATGCTCATGCGCACCGCGTGGACGTGGTGCTGTGGACAACGACCGAGCGCCTCTTGCTTGAGATCAGCGATGACGGGGATGGTTTCAACCCCGGGAAGACCAAAGTGACCATCGGACACGGACTATCAAATATGAAAACCCGTGTTGTTAACGCTGGCGGCGAGGTGGAGATTTCTTCTGAGCCGGGCAAGGGAACTACGATCCTGGCCTGGATCCCCCTGCATAACGAAGATGGCGAAGTTGATGATTACTACGAATAGACTCCAACATTAAAGAGCAAATTATGGCATCCACTTACTCTGATAAAGCTGCCCTGCGCGGCGAACCCTCATACGTTTGGAGAGCCGGGCAGCAGCGCCGCCTGGAGATGATCCTTGCGGCGGCCGGAGACCGGGCCGATAAAGTCGTCTTCGAGGACGGTTGCGGGATCGGTTCTTACCTCTCACGCCTGACCACAAAACAGAACGTTACCATCGGCATGGACATCGAGTTCGCGCGCACTCTGGATGCCAAAGAAAACAGCCCGCGCGTGATCTGCGGAGTGGGTGAGCACCTGCCATTCCCACAAGCCTCGTTTGACCTCATCCTCAGCCATGAAGTTCTTGAGCATGTACAGAACGACCAAGAAGCCATTTATGAGATTGTGCGCACCCTCAAGCCCGGCGGCAGATTGGTGCTTTTCTGCCCCAACCGCGGCTATGGCTTTGAAACGCACGGCATCTACCTGAGGGGCAAGTACCATTTTGGCAACATCCCATTCGTCAACTACCTGCCGCGTGCCTGGCGTGACAAGCTTGCGCCACACGTGAATGTTTATACCCGAGCGGACCTGGCACGCTTGTTCAATGGTCTGCCGGTGAGGATTGTGACCCGACGTACAATATTTGGCGCGTACGATAACATCATCGCACGCTTCCCCCGGCTTGGCAAAGCACTGCGCGCAGTACTGCAGACATTGGAAAAGACACCGCTGCAGGTACTTGGGCTATCGCATTTCTGGGTGGTCGAGAAGACAAATTGAGCCAACTTTCGGTCAATTTGCCAGCATCCTCTTTTACAGCTAAAATCATCCCATGAGTTGGAACCTGATCGGCCATGAGTGGGCAGAAAACCTCCTCAAGGAACACATCGTTCATGATGAGGTGAGGCACGCTTACCTCTTCACGGGCGCCAGGGGAACAGGACGGCGCAGTCTGGCCGTGGAGTTTGCCTGCGCCATCAACTGCCTGCAGCCGCCGGCTCCTGGTGAATTCTGCGGCAAGTGCCGCATGTGCACACAGATCCAGAAGATGCAGCAGGCCGATCTGGGAATCATCCAGGCCGAGAATGAAGCGGGTACGATCAAGGTGGAACAGGTGCGCAATCTGGAACGCAGCCTATCGCTCTCTCCTTATGAAGCCAAATACCGCGTGGCCATGCTGTTGGATTTCCAACAGGCGAACGCCAACGCACAGAACGCTTTGCTCAAGACACTGGAAGAAGCACCACAAAAGGTAATCCTGCTGCTCAGTGCCGATTCAGCAGATAACCTGTTGCCCACCATCGCTTCGCGCTGTGAGATCATGCGTCTGCGCCCCGCATCCATCTCCGTACTTGAAAATGCCCTGATCTCACGTTGGCAAATTCCAAACGAGAAGGCACGACTGCTTGCGCATCTGGCCAATGGCCGGGTGGGGACAGCGCTGCGCTATGCTAACGAGCCAGAATTGCTTGAGACTAGAAGCACTCTCCTGGACGATCTGCAGCATATTATGGCAGGCTCAAGGCGTGACAGGTTTGCCTATGGTGAAGCGCAATACCGTAACCGCGAGCAGTTGCGCGCCATATTGCAAGTTTGGTACACCTACGCTCGCGATCTGATGCTGGTGGTTAACGGCACTGCTGACCAGATCACAAATCTGGATAGAGAAACAGAATTACAAGCCCTGGCCGCGAAAGTAACGCCCGTGCAGGCGCTGCAAATGGTGCAGGCCATCGACCGCGCCGTGGCCGCGCTCGATTCAAATGGTCATTTACGATTGCTTTTGGATACCCTGTTTCTCGATTTTCCCCAAATCCAATAATTAATTACTGAGCGAGGAGCGCAGTTTGCGTTCCAGATGCAAGAATTCGCGCGAGTAGCGAATCTCCTCACTGCGCGGGCGCGGCAGCGTCACCACTTCGTCAAGGATCACCCGTCCGGGACGCGCGCTCAAGACCAGCACGCGATCTGAGAGCAGCAGCGCTTCTGATATGGAATGGGTGACCAGCACGACTGCCTTGCGGCTGGCCTGCCAGATGCGCAGCAGTTCGGTCCCCATGTTCTCGCGCGTGATGGCGTCCAGGGAGCCAAATGGCTCGTCCAGTAACAGCAGGTCTGGGTCCTGCACCAGCGCACGCGCGATGGCCACACGTTGCGCCATGCCGCCCGAAAGGTCCTCGGGCCAGGCGTTGGCAAACTCCTCCAAGCGTACCAGGTGGATCATCTTGTTGGCTTTATTTTGCGCGGCAGTCTTTTCCACGCCGGCGATCTCCAGCGGCAGCAGGATGTTTTCCATCACAGTCCGCCAGGGCATTAGGTTGGCCTGTTGAAAGACCAGACCAATGCGCGGACGTGTACTCGCTGTTGAAAAACGTACTCGGCCTTCGGTAGGCTGCAGCAGCCCGGCCAGTACACGTAAAAGAGTGCTCTTACCGCTGCCGGAGGGACCTATTAATGAAAGAAATTCCTGGTCAGCCAGATTTAAACTAATGTCTTGCAGCGCTTCAAGATCTCCGCCGGGGTCCTGGTAGATCAGGCTGAGATTTTCAATCGAGAGAAGTGGAGTATCGGACGATTTCATTTGGGCAGGTAGGCGTTGCTGAAGGCCTGAGTCAGGTCAAGCGGCTGCGCGAGCAGACCCATCTTGAGCAGAATGTTTTGCATATTCTCCCAGGCAGCAGGTTCCGAGTATCCAGGTGTTGCGGTTTGCCATTGTTCGATGGAATTCAACAGCACCTGTTTTTGCACAGCTTCGTTTTCAACAGTGAGATTATCAACATACTTCGTGCAGATTTCGTACGCCTCATCCGGGTATTTGCTGGTGTACTGGATGCCCTTGAGGGTGGCGGCCACCATCTTGCGCACCAATTCGGGGTTGTTTACCAGCGTGTCCTCGTTGGTAATCAAACCATTCGCCACCAATTCGACTGCGTCTGAGGTTTTGAAAAGGACATAATCCACGCCAGCAGCATCGAGCTGCAGGGGTTCGTTGGCCGTATAAACGACTACGGCGTCATCCTGATCAGCCATGAGTGCTGCCACCTGAGTGTAGCCGATGGAGTCCAGGGTCACATCTGATTGCTCCAAACCGGCAGAATCGAGCAGGGCGATGGCAGCGATGTAGTTAGCGCCGTAAAGTCCGGGCAACCCGATCTTCTTGCCGGCAAGATCGGAAACACTCGTGATCCCTGATGAGGTCTTGGCAACAATGCCGACCGGGTATTGCTGGTACCAGGCCATAACGTAGACCACCGGCAATTGCTGGGCACGGGCCAGCAGTACCTGCTCGCCGCTGACAATGGCGAATTGCAGGTCGCCTGTGCCAACCAGAACAGTGTTGTCGTTCTCCATGCTGTAATCCAGCGTGACAGCCAACCCTTCGTCACTGTAGAAACCCTTGTCGATGGCAACGTAGAGTGGCGCGAACTGAACATTGGGGACGTAACCAACGGGCAGGGTCACCGCCACAGGTGTGGCCGGCGAAGGGACAGGGAATGCGGTGGTTTTAGCGGCACAGGATGTGAGCAGCAGCGTGATCAGAACCAGAAGGAAGAACTTTGATCTCATGATTACTCCAAATTAATGATTCCTTCTCCAGGGCATGGAGAAGTGTTCTGAAATGACAACAAAACCATAAAGCGCAAGCGCAAGAAGCATCAGGGTGAAGATGGAAACAAAGACAAGCGCCATGTCATATTGACCGCGGCCGAGGTTGATGAGAAAACCCAGCCCCTGGTCGGAGCCGACGAACTCACCCACCACTGCGCCGATCACTGAAAGAGTGGCGCCAATGCGCAGACCTCCCAGGAGCACCGGCAGACTGGCCGGCACCTCGAGCATTTTAAAAACCTGCCAGCGGTTGGCGTGCATCGATTGCATCAGGTTGTGCAGAGGCACAGGTACAGAGCGAAGGCCTATGATGGTGTTCACCAGGATCGGGAAGAAAACCGTCAGAGCGCAGATAAGCACCTTGGAAGATATTCCAGACCCGAACCAGATGATGAGGATGGGCGCGATGGCGACCGTGGGCACAGCCTGACCTGCCACCAGTAGTGGTGAGATGAGCTTTTCAAGCGTGGTTGATCGTGACAGGAAGTAGCCGATAAGGACGGCAAAGAACGAACCGGCCAGAAGCCCGGCAAGCACTTCTTTGAGCGTTACCCAGGTATTAACGAGCAGTGATCCGTCCTTGAGCGTGAGCACAAACTTATGCCACACGGTCAGGGGAGAAGGTAGCACAAATGCCGGCAGGTCGCTCCAGCGCACGACCAGTGACCATACGACCACGGCAAAGACCAGCGACAATAGTATCGTCCATTCACTTCGCCTGGATATCTTGGCTGTCCAGTCATGCATTATATTGGCGTTCTTTGGATCGGATGCTTTCAACAAAAAACCTCGAAGCAGTTTGCTTCGGGGCCATCGAATGCAGGTCAGTAGACCTGAAAGAGAAGTCTTCTTTCGTCCGGACTGTACCGTCGACCCCGGAATTTCACCGGATCATGCATCGCTGCTTGTGGGTTGTCACCACCGATCGGGAATTGAGGATTTATCCTCTCACCCTGCCCCGAAGAGATATTTGATTGATTGGAGTATATACGCGGTTGATTGTGCTGTCAAGAAGCTGAAGGCATCCCCACCAACTCTCAATGCAACCAGGCATTGCAACCTTACGTAGAGTATAATGATAAAGGTTGCAATTTGGGCAATCTTGAAAGGATGCGTATGAGCTTTCTGTTTGATCCAAATGTGGCTTATCTGTTGTTGGTTCTTGGTTTTGTTCTGGGTGTCCTGGCACTCTTCACGCCGGGCACTGGTTTGCTCGAGGTAGGCGCGTTCTTCGCAATCGCGTTGGCGGGGTACTCTATTTACAACCTCGACATCAATTGGTGGGCTTTGGTTATGATCGCGGTGAGCGCGGTCCCATTTTTCTTTGCGATGCGAAAAATGAAACACTGGTACTGGTTGATCCCATCCGTGGCATTGCTGTGTGTGGGCTCGATCTTCCTGTTTAAAACCAGCGCGTCGCAGCAAACCATCAACCCCTACTTTGCCATCCTCACTTCTCTTGTTGCTGCCGGGCTGCTCTGGTTCATCGGCCGCAGAAGCGTGGACGCATTAAAGCTGCGCCCTTCGCAGGACCTCAAGCGTCTGATGGGGCAGATGGGCGAAGCCAGAACAGATATCAAGACCACCGGCACCATCTACGTGGACGGCGAGGAATGGTCTGCCCGCAGCGAGAAGTTGATCCGCAGTGGCGCTGCTGTGAAGGTCGTCGACCGCGAAGGTTTGGTGCTGATCGTTGCCCCTGTAAGTGAAGACAAAAAGTAGTCATTCATAGAACAAGGAGGAGTTATGAATCCAGTATTTTTGTGGTGCCTGGTCGCCGGCCTGTTCGTTGCACTGATCATTTTCCTGGCCGCTGCAATCAAGGTTGTTCCGGAATATAAGAGGCTTGTCGTATTCCGCCTTGGCCGCTGCATCGGCCAGCGCGGTCCCGGTTTGGTGCTGCTTATCCCGTTCATCGATCGCCCGGTGATGGTAGACTTGCGCGAGCAAGTGCGTGAGATCCCCACGCAGGCCTCGATCACCCAGGATAACGCGCCGGTTTCTGTGGACTTCCTGTGGTACTACAAGGTCTTCGATCCCGTGCAATCGGTGCTGCAGGTTCAGAACTTCGAACTTGCTGCGCAAGGTATCGCCACCACCACGCTGCGTTCCGTCATCGGCGGAATCATGCTCGATGGTGTGCTCTCTGAACGCGAAAAGATCAATACCTCGCTGCGCGCCCGTCTCGATGAAGTGACCGAGCGTTGGGGTGTGAAAGTGACCAACGTTGAGATCCGCGAGATCGTTCCTCCGCGCGACGTGCAGGAATCCATGAACCGCCAGCTCACCGCTGAGCGCACCCGCCGTGCTGTGGTCACCGAATCAAACGGTACCCGCGATGCTGCCATCAACGTGGCCACCGGTGACAAGCAGGCTGCCATTTTAAAAGCTGAAGGTGAAAAGCAGGCTGCCATCCTCAAGGCTGAAGGCGAGAAGCAAGCCCAGCAGTTGCGCGCTGAAGGTTACCAGAAAGCCCTGGAAGCCATCTTCGCCGCTGCCAAGAACATCGACCAGAAGACGATGACCCTGCAATACTTTGACACACTCAAGAAAATGGCTGAGAACCCGTCGACGAAATACATCTTCCCCATGGAGTTCACCAGCCTCATCAGCGACTTCATTGCCAGCAAATCAGGCAAGGCCAAGTAATCTGGCATAAGAAAGGCAAGCAAACTGCGGGCGGAGGGTTGAAAAACCTTCTTCCCGCAGTGTTTATCAAATGAACGATATTTCACAGTATCCTATTGAAGTTGCCACTCTTGCTGACCTCAACCGCATGCGCGAGTTGGAAAAACTGTGCTTTGACAGGGACGCCTGGCCGCTCATCGAGCTCCTCGCCGCCCTTTCACTGCCGGGATTGGTACGGCTTAAGGTGGATATCGAAGGCAGGATGGCGGGTTTTATCGGCGGCGACCCGCACCGGCTCGAGGGCATCGGCTGGATCACCACAGTGGGGGTGCGCCCCGAATACCGCGGCATGGGATTGGGTACGCGCCTGATCCAGGCCTGTGAACGCGAAATGGGCATGCCCAAGATGCGCCTCTCGGTGCGGCGTTTGAACATGAGCGCGCAGCGGCTGTACGCGGGATTAGGCTACCAGCACGTGGGCGTCTGGGATGGTTATTACGATGACGGCGAAGATGCATTAATTATGGAGAAAGTCATCACTTCTGTTAGTTGACTTTCGCTGAGGAAAAGGCTATCATATCTCCAACGGAGCGATAAAATTATGCGAGTCCTCGTTTTTTACAGGGTTAGCTCAAACACTTAGAAAGGCACGCTGTCTTGTTGCGTGCCTTTTTGTTTACAAATTTTGGAACAAGGAGAGTGCAGGCATGGACTACGGATTGATCGGCAAGATCGAAAAGGCAAAACGATACGCCCAGGAGCGTGACCGCTTCATGTTCTCTTCATTCAAAGTGGCCATCAAGGGCGACAACAACACGCATTATGTATCCTATGAAGACGGCAAATGGTCTTGCGATTGTGAGTTCTTTGCTCTGCGCGGACGTTGCGTGCACACCATGGCGCTCGAGACCATCCTCGAGCAGATGATCCAGGCAGAACCGGCACCCGCAGTTTAGTTCATCCAACAATTGATTTGACTTTTCCAACCCCTGCAAAGGGAGATTTCACTTTGCAGAGGTTGTTTTCTTTAAATGGGTGCGGGTACAATTAGTGCAGCTTATGGTTGAACTCACTCTTTGGCAATGGATCATTATTGGCTTTGGCGCTTTTCTGGCCGGCGGTGTGAACGCGCTGGCCGGCGGAGGAACGCTCATCACCTTCCCGCTGCTCACCGCGGTGGGACTGCCTGCCGTGGCTGCGAACATCACCAACACGGTTGCGCTTTGCCCGGGCTACTTTGGCGCTACCCTGGCGCAGCGAGCCGACCTGAAAGAGCAGAAGCGGCGCATGTGGCTGCTCGTTCCGGCGGCTGTACTGGGCGGATTGGCGGGGGGCTGGCTACTGCTGCGCAGCGGCGAGAAGTTGTTCAGCGGACTGGTGCCCTTTCTCATCCTGCTGGCAGCACTGCTACTGGCGCTGGGCGAACCGCTGCGTGCCTGGCTGCGCCGAAAACACGATACCGACATGAGCGAAGGCCGCCTGGATTGGGCTGCCTTCCCGGCTGTAGCACTTGCAGCAGTCTACGGCGGTTACTTCGGCGCTGGGTTAAGTGTCATCATCCTGGCGGTGCTGGGCATCCTGCTCAGCGGATCGCTGACAAAACTGAACGCGCTCAAACAAGCGCTGGCTTTGGCCACCAACGTGGCCGCGGCGGTTTTCTTCCTGTTCTCGGGGCAAGTGAATTGGTCAGTTGCGCTGGTGATGGCTGTTTGCGCGCTGGCAGGGGGAATGGCTGGCGGCAAGTTGGCCGGGAAGATCAACCCCAACATGCTGCGCTGGGTGGTGGTAACTATCGGTCTCGTAGTTGCGGTGACCTACTTTATTAAATAGAAAGAAGCCCCGGGTTGACGGGGCTTCCTTTGTCATTCACTGAATTTCTTTTTGAGCAACTCCTGCACTTCATCCAGCGACAGACCCAGAGACTTGTAATACTCGATATCCTTGAGCATCTTTTCCGTGGCCAGGGTATTGCGCTTGTCGGCCAATTTTTCCTGTGGCAACGGCGCCACAAAGCAGCCTTTGCCAGCCTGGGTATAGATGAACCCGTCGTGCTCCAACTCTTCCCAGGCGCGCTTGATGGTGATGACGCTGATGCGCAGTTCCTTGGCCACGGTGCGGATGGGCGGCAGGCAGTAATCGCTGGGCAATTCGCCGCGGATGATCTGAGAGCTGACCTGGTCGTAGATCTGCTTGTAGATCGGGTCTTCCGAGGTGGGAGAGATGACGATGTTCAATATGACCTTTACAGATCGACCTTTTCAAAGTTGGCTGCCGACCTGCGGTAGGTGAGGAACAGGGTCACCAGCCAAATGACGATACCGCCGAGCAGGATGGGCAAATGCTTCACCATCATATCAGGAGAGATGGTATCCAGGAAGGTGCGGGCAGGCGAAGGGATCCAGATGAGCATCTCCGCTGCGAAGTAGAAGATCAGTAAGGCCACACCGCCGTAGAGGAAGGCCCAACCAACTTTGAAAGCCGTCCGGTAGAAGATGGGGATGAAGACGATGTTGAAGACGGAGAACATCACGAAGACCAGCCCAAAGAAAGCCACGTTGGTGTCGATACCGGCCAGGTTGCCATGATCGGGGGAGATGTTGTTGGCCAGAATGGCAAACGGCACTGAAAGCACGATCTGTACAAACTCGATGATGGCCACCATGTAGATGCGCGCCTTAACGATGTCGCGTTTGCGCACAGGGAGCAGCGAGGTGTAGAAGACGTCCTTGTTCTCGCGGGCGCTCAGAAATACGAAAAAGATGGACAGGCAGATGTAGAAGAACGCGACATAACCCGGATAGCGCGGGATGAGCATCATCGTGCACAGCGCCAGAAAAATATACGTGGTGGGATGAGCCGCCAGTTTGAATTCTTTGTATAGAAGGTTTTTCATTGTATTACTCTCTTTCAATATGGATCATGATGTTTTCAAGGTCAGCGGGCGCAACTTCGGCACCGTTGGCAAGAGAGACATCGGCTTTTTTGATGAGTCCCTCGAAACCGAATTTGTGCTCGCGCAGACCGATGATCTTCTTGGAAAGCGCGCCGTTCAACTGCGCAGTCGTTCCGCTGACCATTCGGTAAGCATCCAAGAAACTGTCCTTGTCGGAGCGGGTGATGATCTCGCCGTCCTTGATGTAGGTAATGAAGTCAGCGCACTTCTCCAGGTCGGAGATGATGTGGGTGGAGAAGAGGATGCTGTGCTCGCCGTCCTCGATGAGATCCTGAAAGAGCAGCAGCAACTCGTCGCGCGAGACCGGGTCCAGGCCGCTGGTGGGCTCGTCGAGGATGAGCAGGCTGGCGTGATGCGAGAGTGCCATGGCTAGAGAAAACTTGACGCGCATGCCGGCTGAGAGCTCGTCGATCGTCTTTTCGGGATCGAGTTCAAAGGCGGCCAGACGGTGCTGATACTCGGCGTTGTCCCACTCGCTGTAGAAGCGGCTGGTGACATCGGCGATGACGCGCAGTTTCTTCTTGGGGTAGTAGTCCACGCTGCCGAGCATGAAGCCGATCTTCTGCTTGCAGGCGAGTTCATTCTCTGCAAAGTCCATGCCAAAGACGGTTACCTTGCCGCCGTCAGGATGCACCAGGCGCATCATGGATTTGAGGGTGGTGGTTTTGCCGGCGCCGTTGCGCCCGATGAACCCCATGATGTAGCCCTTGTCGAGCGAGAAGGACACGTTCTTGAGAGTGAACTTCTCGTAGTGTTTGCTCAGGTTTTGAACAGAAAGGATTTCCATTTGTGTTGACCTCCAATAACTGTGTATAACGTATATACACAATATAACACTGTTGTGAGTTTTGTCAAGGGGATTCGTGTGGAGAAGTGATTACTACGAAGGTATTATTTCTCACGCAGAGACCGACGAGATAATCACTTGGGGATAATCAGTAAAGGCTAATTTGACACCATTTATTTTTATGATTTCAATCGAATTTCATATTCTTCCCAAACTTGTGGAAGATTTTTCTTGATGAACAAAGCGTAAGAACAATCAGGGGTGTTGATCATTTCTTTCTTTGTTAAGTAATCAACGGTAATGTCATACCAGTTGGCTAGTTGTTCTGGTTTCCAGTTTTCAAATCTCCAGATTATCAGACGTTCTTCGGACTCCAAACCAAGGAAGTATTTGTAAGCATCAGGAATATAAGAACACTGAGTCACTTGCAAGGGTTCTGTCCCCAACCATGCTTCAGGAATTTGTTGAAATGGAATTATCTGATTTGGGTTTACCTGGACCTGATACAAGTATCCGGGAATCCCCTCAGCAACTTTCTTAAGAGCATTGGGATATAGCTCATGATAAATCGGGATTTTATTTTTGCTAAAGCCATATGGAAACCAATAATAAGGTCGATCAACAGCATTGATGATGTAAAAACTGGCTACAACTTCATTTTCGGATAAATATATATATGGCCGCTCATGATCCGCCAATCTTGGTTCTAGAACCTGTATTTTTCCCACCGAGGATCCGTGAAAAAGAATCAATAGCTTGCTCCTTGAATGTTCAATTATTCAAGAGTAAGTATATTTCTGCATAGAGAAACAATCAACTAGGTACAAAAACCAGTTGGTATTTCTCAGTAGCGTTCATTTACCACTGTAATGGGCTTGTTCATTTACCTGGTTTACTAAGATCGAAAGAACAAAACCATGAAAGATCTATCGGTCATTTATCGTAGAGGGCACGTCTCGCTCCCGTGTAAAGTGAACGCCAGTCCTGGTAGCATGTGCCAGAAGTAAAGCCCGGTAACAAAACAATCCAGTCAAACTGGATTGTTTGTGGCGGAGAGGGCGCGTTGCGCTCCCGTGGAGTGTGGACGCCAGTCCTGGCAGCAAGTGCCAGGAGTAGAACCCGCATATATAAAACAACCCGGCTATTACCCAGGTTGTTTGTGGCGGAGAGGGTGGGATTCGAACCCACGATGACCCAAAGAGCCATAACGGTTTTCGAGACCGCCCCGTTCAACCACTCCGGCACCTCTCCGAACGCACAGATTATACCCGAAAGTGCTTAGATTTCCACCGTTTGACGCCAGGCAGGGTATTCCACCGGGCCGATGCCTTCCTCTGTCAGTTTCTGCTCGAAGACGGCCGCGGTCTCGGGCTCGCCGTGGACGAGGTAGATCTTTTTCGCGCGGTTTTTGACCTGGCGGGCGTAGCGCAAAAGCATTTCCTGTCCACCGTGCGCGGAAAGGCCACCGATGGTTTCCACCTGGGCGCGCACCTTGAATTCGTCTCCAAAGATGCGAACCGTTGGCTCGCGGTCGGCCAGGCGGCGGCCCAGCGTGTTGGGGGCCTGCCAGCCAACGATGAGGACGGTATTCTTGGGATCCTCGATGTTGTTGCGCAGATGGTGCAGGATGCGACCAACCTCGGCCATGCCTGAGGCTGAGATGATGACCATGGGGCCGCTCATGTCGTTCAGCTTTTTCGATTCATCTGCCGAGCCCACATAGCGCAACCCCTTGAAATCCAGGGCGGGGTGGCGGTTTGTGCGCATCAATTCACGAGCTTCTTCATCGAAGTATTCCGGGAAATCAAGAAAGATCTTGGAGGCTTCCACGGCCAGAGGGCTATCCACATACACAGGCAGCGAACTGATGTCGCCGGCTGTGATCATGCGGTTAAGGAAATAGACCATGTCCTGCGTGCGGCCAACAGCGAAGGCCGGGATGATGATCTTGCCATTGCGGCTTACTGTCTTGAGCACCACGTCGCGGAACTCGATATAGGCTTCCTCGATGCTCTCGTGCGGTTTGTCGCCGTACGTACATTCCATCAAGAGGTAGCCGGTGTCGGGATCAGGCAGTGCCGGTTCGGGCAGGATGGGCATATCCATGCGGCCGATATCGCCGGAGAACCAGATCTTCTTGCGGCTGCCATTTTCCACGATGTCAAGCACGACGGCGGCAGAACCCAATATGTGCCCGGCGTTGACGAACTTGACAGAAACGCCGGAGACGGGCGAGAAGATCTCATCATAGTTCACCGGGTAATACTGCTCACAGGCAGCGATCGCGTCCTCGGTGGTGTAAAGAGGTTCCACGGCCGGTTCGCCGCGTTTGGCGTTCTTCTTGTTGGCAAATACAGAGTCCTCTTCCTGGATGTGGGCGGAATCTTTGAGCATGATCTGTCCCAGCGCGGCGGTGGGCGGTGTGGAATAGATGGGGCCGGTAAAGCCGGATTTGACCAGGTTGGGCAGGTTGCCGGAGTGATCGGTGTGGGCGTGCGAAAGGATGACCGCATCCAGCGACTTTGGATCGAAGAAGAATGTCTGATTGCGTTCATAAAAATCCCGGCGGTGACCCTGGAAAAGGCCGCAATCGAGCAACAACTTCTTGCCGTTCACCTCAAGCAAATGCTGCGAGCCGGTGACGGTTTGGGCAGCGCCGTTGAATGTCAGCTTCATGGTTGGTTCACTCCTTTCAACACTTTAATTATCTCACGGCCAAAGTGGTGCGAGCGATACGGAATGTCCTTCATAAAAACTGTCAGATCGCTGAGGGTGGTAGGATTGCCTGAAGCGATGATCTCAACGTAATCGCGCGGCAAAACGACATCCGATTCCACCTTCAGTTCTTTGCCCTTGTTTTTACGCCATTCACGCAAGGCATTAAAGCGATTGAGAAATCTCTCGTCGGGTCTGGTCTTTTTCGGGCGACGTACTGGCTCGGCGTTTTCTCCTCGGACCACAGCAGTGAGCAATGCCTGACCATGACGTTTCACCAGTTTTTCGCTCAACCCTTTGATCTCGACCAGTTCATTAAGGTCTGCGGGATGTGCCTGGCTGATATGAACAAGCACCTCATTCGAGAGTACTTTGAAAGGAGGCAGGTTCAAGCGGCTGGCTTCCTTTTCGCGGTAATTACAAAGTTCCTGCAGGATAGCCGCCTCCTGCGGGGTGATGGGCGCGGCTCCTGCCACCTTCCAGCACGAATTCTGGTTGGGGTTGGCAGAGTGGGCGGGCACCTGGCAGGCCAGGCGAAAATCTTCGTGTGCCAGTTCAAGCAGGTTCTTCTGTTTCAACTCCTGCTCGAGAATGTCGCGCAGTTGAAACAGGTAATGGCTATCCTGGCTGGCATATTCAAGCATCGCCCTGGGTAGAGGACGGATACCCCAGTTGGCGCGCTGGTATTTCTTGTCCAGTTCAATACCGAGCCTTGATTTGAGCAGTGAGGCCAGACCGATGGCTTCTTCTCCAAGGATACGCGCGGCGATCATGGTGTCAAAGAGATTGGCAAACTCGAAACCAAAATCACGCTTCAGGCAGATAACATCATATTCTGAGGCATGGAAGATTTTTACGATTTTAGGATTCGCGAATACCTCCGCCAGAGGGGAGATATCCTTTACGGCAAGCGTGTCTATCAGGTAATCTTCACCAGGTGTGGAGATCTGCAGCAGGCAGACCTGCTCGCGGTAGACATACAGACTATTGGATTCTGTGTCAACGGATATGGAAGAGCAGCCCTCAAGGGTATTGATGATCTTCACCATGTCGGCAAAGGTGTTGATGAGAATTGGACGGGCGGCAGTCAAGGCTGGCATGGGGAAATTATAATGCGTTATTCCGCTGGCAAACGACCGTGAATTGCGCCTGATTACGTTATGGTATAGAATATTAATAATTCTTAAAAATGTGCAATAATATAGTGACGGCAGGCAGAACCGGGAAAGTGCCGATTGGAGGAGGAACATGAAAGAGCGGATCTTGATAATCGAAGACGATGAGGGAATTTCAAAGGTGCTACGCCGCGCACTCGTTTACGAAGGTTACCAGGTGGATTCCGCTCTGGATGGAGAAAGCGGACTGAACCTGCACCGCGATAACCACCCCGACCTGGTCATCCTCGATTGGATGCTGCCCGGCATGGACGGCCTTGAGGTGTGTCGCCGCATGCGAGAAGTAGGGAGCACACCCATTCTCATGCTCACAGCCAAAGAGACCCTCGAAGACCGCATCCACGGCCTTGATGCCGGCGCGGATGACTACATGGTCAAACCTTTTGAACTGGACGAACTGTTGGCCAGGGTAAGAGCCCTGTTGCGCCGCACCCAGGTGGAACGCGCGCCCATCCTCACCTTTGCTGATCTCAGTCTTGACACGTCTACGCGCCAGGCCAGCCGTAAAAACCATGTCATCATGCTCACGGCCAAGGAATATGACCTGCTTGAGCTCTTCATGCGCCATCCGCGTCAGGTGCTCACCCGTGAGCTCATTTTCGACCGCGTCTGGGGATATGATTTTGGCGGAGAGAGCAATGTTCTCGATGTTTACATCCGCTACCTGCGCCAGAAACTGGAAAGCCAGGGCGAACCCCGGCTTATCCACACCGTCAGGAGCGTTGGATACGTGCTGCGCGAGGTAGGATAGAACCCGACGCATGTCTCTGCGCATACGATTGACCCTTTTGTATACCCTGCTGCTGGGATGCATTCTTTTGCTTTTCAGCGGCATTCTTTATGGATTGGTCAGTGTCATGCTCATCAACCGTATTGACCAGACGCTGGAAACTACCACGGCAGACCTGATCGACCTGCTCAAGGTCAACGCGGGCGGCCAATTCGATCCCCGTTCGATCGCCAATTATCAGCCCACCGAAAACCTGTTGATCCAGGTTTGGGGAGTGGATCATGAATTGCAGCTTTCACGGCCAACCGGCCTGAAAGAAGCCCTTGACCGCAATGCCTGGACGGGCAACTCGGTGGTCTTCAGTACCGTCGATGACGGAACCACGCAAATCAGGGTGATGACAACGCCGCTCATATCCATTCGTGAGCCGGCGGGTATATTACAGGTTGGCATCGATACCACCCTGGTGCGGGTGATGCAGGAATCATTAACGGTCATCCTGCTCTACTTAATGACCGCAGCATTGTTGATCACCAGTCTCATCATCTGGCTCTTCACCGGTAGGGTGTTGGCACCGCTTACCTCAATGACCAACGTGTCCACCCAGATCGCCAACGCCGATGATCTGGAACGACGCGTAAGTTTCAAGGGACGCCAGGACGATGAAGTAGGTCGCATGGCCACAGCCTTCAACACCACTCTGGCACGCCTGGAACGGCTGTTTGGTTCACAACAGCGTTTTTTGGGAGACGTGAGTCACGAACTGCGCACACCATTAACCGTGATCAAAGGCAACGTGGGACTCATCCGCAAGTTTGGCCCGGACGAAGAATCACTCAATGGAATCGAAGTGGAAGTGGACCGGCTGAATCGTCTGGTTGGAGATTTATTGCTGCTAAACCAGGCTGAATCAGGCATGATCCCGTTTGATATGGTCAAGGTAGACCTCGACACATTGCTGATGGATGTGATCAAACAAATGACAGTTGTCGCAGGGAAAAAGGTTAAGCTGGCGGTACAGACCATCGAGCCGGCACTCGTCACTGGCGATCCTGATCGGTTGAAACAGATCTTTATTAACCTCATCGGCAATGCCATAACATACAGCAAAGAGAAAGACAAGATCGAGATCTCACTTGTCGTAAAAGAAAAGCAGGCAGTGATCTCCATTCAAGATCACGGCACCGGGATATCTAAAGAGGACCTTGCACATATCTTTGAGAGGTTTTACCGCGCTGACAAGTCGCGCACGCGTTCAGCAAAGGCCGGGTTTGGCCTTGGCCTTTCGATCGCCAGGTGGATCGCCGAGAAGCATGATGGGAAGATCGAAGTCGAATCCACGGTGGGTGAAGGTACCACTTTCTGGGTGTACCTTCCTCTGGTAGGAGAATAAAAACAACGCGGCGAAAGCCGCGTTGTTTTGTCATGGTTAGAGTTTACAACCTTTTGGAACTCGATTCCACCTGATTGACATCCTCACGCGGACTAAATTCAAAATATGAGGGGTTGCTGCGTGTGGAACGCGTGGAGTGGGCCATGCGTGTCATGGTAATCGGCGCGGTGGCCGGGCGCTGGATTGAGGAGGTGCGTTTGGAGGTCAAGCGGTCGAAGGTGGATGTGAGCGACGCGATGATGAGAATGCGCAACACCCAGACAAGGATGGCAACGAAGACCGGGATCACGCGGGTGAGGGTGGTTGTGCTGATCACCGCGGAGCTTTGCAGGGCGTGACTATTGATGGCCACAGCGACACCCCACCAGGTGAGGGCGGCGTTGGCAGTGGCAGCGATGAGCCAGGCTCCGAAGAGATACCAGGATTCTTTCAGGTCCGTCTTGCGATTTTCGGGTGTAATGAGGCGGGCGATGCCGGCGAAATCGATGCCGCAGAAGGCCAGCGCCAGGAAGGTGGCCCACGAGATACCCGCGAAGGTCAGGTCTCCGAGCAGGTCGCGCAGCGAGAAGGCGGTGGTGCTGAAGTTGAAGATTTCGAAAGCGAACATCGCCAGAATGATAATGATGGCGTAAACGGTACCGGAGCGCACCTGGACACCGGAAAAGGTCTTGCGAAGGGATGGGCGGGCAGCTGTAATATTCATGTTCAGTCTCCTTTGAATAGAACAAATGTACCAAAGAACGACTACATTATAGAACAAATAAACTATAAAGTCAACAAGGAATTTCTGGAATAATTTTAGTAATTGATTTTCAAAGGAGAAGCGTTTTCGGGGATATACCGGCGCGCGCCGTGCAGCGGGATCTTGTTGGCGTGGCAATACAGCGTGGCCACAGCCATGCCGTGAGAGACCACCAACACCCTGCCTCCAGGATGACTGGCGGTGATGCGATCCGCTGCTGAAACCATGCGGTCAGCCACCTGTTGTATGGATTCACCTCCAGGAGCGCGCGGCACATCGATGCGTTCATCCTTCTTGTTCGGGTCAAATTGATAACGCTCGACGACTTCCTCGAAGCATAATCCTTCCCACTCTCCCATGCATATCTCTCTGAGACGCGGATCCAGATTCACGGGCAGGTTCAACGTTTGTGCAGCGATGGAAGCTGTCTGGGTTGCCCGTTTGAGATCGCTGGAAAAGATGGCATCAAACGAGGTTTCAGCCAATGAAAATGCGAACTCGCGGGCTTGTTCGATGCCCGTTTGGTTCAGAGGAATATCGGTCTGACCCTGGAAGCGTCTGTTTAAATTCCAATCGGTCTGACCGTGTCTGATCAACCAAAGTTCTGTCATGGATGGTCCTGTGTGATGTAAGTTAAGCTGGCGATGCTCTATTTGCTGCGATCCTGCTCGATGAGGATCTTGATGGCTTCAACACCCACACGGATGACCCGGTCGGCATCGAACTCGGCCAGTTGCTTGTCGCTGGCGTTCGCGTCGGTCTCGCCCAGTTCATGCTCGTTGATGACCAGCATCGCGCCGCCGGCGCGTTTTCTATAGATTGAAGATAGGATAAAGAGAGCTGAGGATTCCATTTCGGAGCAGACTGCGCCGGCCGCAATGAAAGCCTCCCAGCGTTCCTTCAGCCGCTCGGGCATGGGCATACGCGTCCGTTCTACTTCACCGTAAAACGAATCCTTGGATTGAGAAACACCAAGGTGATAACGCAGGTTCAGGTGTTTGGCGGCCTCGCGCAGGGCGCAGACTACATCGGTATCAGCAACGGCAGGATATTCCACCGGCAGGTAATGCAGGGTGGTGCCTTCATCACGGATAGCGCCTGTGACGATAGCCACGTCGCCGCCGTGTACGTAAGGCTGCATGGAGCCGGAGCTGCCCACGCGGATGAACGTATCCGCACCAATCTCGACCAGTTCTTCCACTGCAATGGCGGTGGAGGGACAGCCGATGCCAGTGGATACAACAGAGACCTTCTCACCGAGGAGTTTCCCGGTCCAGGTCACGTATTCACGGTTCTGAGCAATAAAATGCGCATCATCGAAATAGCGTGCGATCTTCTCGCAGCGCCCGGGATCGCCAGGGAGGAGCACGTAACGGCCAACATCACCTTCCTTGAGGTGCAGGTGGAAAGCCAATCCTTCTTCGTTTCGCATGAAAACCTCGCAAAAGTGGTTTGGATTCTGATTATAGCGCAGAAAAAAGGTCAAATAAGAAAAAATCCGCTGAGAAATCAGCGGATTTGTGTGTTCACGATTTTTACCTAATGGCTTTTTGACATTTTGTAAGCATAGAAACCAAAACCCACGCCAACGATCAGGATCAAGCCGCCAAGGACTGCCAGCAACACTGAGCCGCCCCCTCCACCTGAGCTTGCATGACCGGAACCTGCCTGCGCACTGAAATTGACGGTTGATTCATCGCCCGCTTTGAGGTTAACCACGTAGTTCTGTTCTGAGGTGGCGTTGTAACCTTCAGGAATGGCCACGCTGATGGTGTACTGACCTTCACTGATATCGGTGAAGCATGACGGGGTATCGTCGCCACTGGTTGCGGCTGTACCAGTATAACTACCGTCCGCGCTGGTGACGCTGATCTGCCCGCCGGACAGCGAGGTTTCGCCTGTCTCGGCAATGGTGTTGCCGTTGATGTCATTGAAAAGGTAGACGCAAATCTGGCCTACACCCTTGGGAGGGATTGGTGTGGGCAGCGATGAAGTGGGTGTGGGTGAGGGACCGACGGTAACAGCCTGGGTGGGGACTACCATGATGAGCAGCTTGCGGCCAATGGTCAGATTATCGCAATCACCAAGTCCAAGCTGGTTCTGGCTGCGCAGATCGTCCAGTGAAATGTTATTGAGCAGGGCAATGCTCTCGCAGGTATCGTTGGTCTTGACGATGTAGTAGATATTGCCGTTCGCTTCAGGCGTGGCCGTATAGATGGCCTGGGCGGCACTGACCGGTCTGGCCAGCGCAGGCAGGATCAACATCGCCCCCACAAAGGAAACTACACACGAAATGAGTAAAAGACTCTTATAGTTTTTCATAGTTTTCAGGATTATAACATCGATTTTTCAGCGGTCTTTTTACCTTCATTTTACGCAGGAGCAAATTGTCAAGGGTTATAATTTACCAAACCGGCATGAAAAAGACATCTGCAATATTTATTGGCAGGAACCCGGCAGCCATTCTCTTTATTGGATTGGTGGGAGTTCTGTTTTCAAGCTGTAGTGTACCTGGTTCGGAGGCCACTTCAGCCTTATTCTCACCGACACCTCTTCTTTCGCCCACGCCAACGATCGTGTGGTTCCCGGTGACCTCCACGCCTGAGTTGGTGGCGGTATCCACCCCTACCCCCGGTAATCCAGGCGGCCCAACCTTTGGAACACTGACATTTGACGATACTGGTATGACCGCGGATCACTGGGCTGCTGCCCATAACGCTGCCGGCATCGTGACCGTGAGCAAAGATTCGCTGGGTCTGGCGGTGAACACGCCGCCCGGCTCATTGCTGACCTTGCGCAACGACACGACCCTCAACGATTTTTACTTCGAGACCATCATGACGATGGGATTGTGCCGGAATGACGATACGGCAGGAGTAGTCTTCAGAGCAGTCGATGCCCAAAGTTATTACGCGTTTCTGGTCAATTGCCAGGGACGGATAGCGTTGGAACGGGTCTTGAAAGGCAGCCCGGCGATGCTTTCGGATTGGTCGTTGACCAGTCAGGTTCAGCCCGGATTAACCCAGCCGCTGAAGATCGGTGTTTGGACACAGGGGATCACCATCAGGATCTATTTAAACGACCAACTACAATATGAGGTAGTGAACTCCGCCTACAACGGCGGTGGGATCGGATTTTTTGCCCAGGCAAGCGGGGATTCAGCCGTATCTGTCAACTTTTCAGAGATAAAAGCCTACCAGGCATCTGAGTAATCCCCGGGGGAAGAATTCCCTGCTGATGGTTCCTCAAAAAGTGGCATGTCTTTTTGTATCTCGTGTACAATATTAAGTGTTGTGAATCGTGAATTGTCGTGAGGAGGATCTATGTATCAGAAAATCGTGATTGTGGGCAGACTTGGTCGGGATCCAGAAATGCGTTTCACGCCCACCGGTCAGGCTGTGACCAGTTTCTCAGTGGCCACAGATAATGTATACAAGGACCAGAATAACAACACGGTCAAAGAGACCACCTGGTTCCGTGTGACCGCATGGCGGAAACTTGCAGAGACATGCAACAATTTCCTGCAAAAGGGGAAAATGGTTCTGGTGGAAGGCCGTCTGACGGTGGATTCCAAGACCGGCGGACCGCGCATTTGGACCGGGCAGGATGGAACTCCCCGTGCGTCTTATGAGATCACAGCAGCGACAGTGAAATTCCTGTCAGGCAAGTCAGAGGGTGGAGCTTCAGACGAAACGCCGGATGAAGATATGGAATCCGCGCCGTCCGAAGAGATACCGTTCTAGAAAGCGTGATACATGGAGAACAAAGAGAATACTCCGGGAGCAGGGGCAACCCCGATAGACATTCCGGAGGATATTAACATCCTCTACTCGAACCTGGTACGTATCAGTCACTCACCTTCAGACCTGGTGATGGATTTTGGCCATGTTCTGCCGGCACAGAAGGCCAAGATCGTGGCCCGGATCGTCATGTCACCGGTCGGCACCAAGTTGTTCGCCAAAGCGCTCAATGAAAACCTGGCAAGATATGAGGCAACATTCGGTGAGATCCGCCTGCCGGGTGACACATCCCTGGCGAATGATCTCTTCAAACAGATCAAACCACCCGAACCGCCTAAGGACAAAGAATGATGGACAAGTTCTCTGAGATCGTTGAGAATACGCGCAAGGTTTTTGACGGGCGCACCGCTGCCCGCGACCAGGCACTTGTCCAGGCACGCCAACTCACCCGCTTGTGCGCGCATACCATCCGCGCCATCCACCGCATGGAGGTGGAGAGTGCTCACAGTTTGCTTTCTGAGGCCAAGACTCTCGTCCAACAAATGCAGAAAGACCTGGCGGGCTACCCTGACCTGTACTTTGCCGGTTACACCCAGGACGCCATCAAGGAATTCGCCGAGGCCAGCCTGACTTGTTCGTTCATCGAAAACGCAGTTCTGCCGACGCCTGAAGACCTGGGTATAGAATACAACACCTACGTCAACGGTCTGGCAGAGACCATTGGTGAATTGCGCCGCCGCTGCCTCGATATCCTGCGCCAGGGATATTCTGAGGATGCTGAACGCCTGTTAAATACGATGGATGAGATCTACAACTTCCTGGTCACCATGGATTATCCCGATGCGGTGACCAATGGGCTGCGCCGTCAGACCGACCTGGTGCGCGGCATCATCGAACGTACGCGCGCAGATCTCACCATGAGCCTGCGCGAGCAGCACCTTCAAGAAGCTCTCCAGGATTTTGCCAGACGTTTCCCCGAAAAATGATCAGCTTTATCTGATAACTCGCCGTGATGAGCGGCGAGTATTTTTCAGGGTGGATAGAATGAACGCGTTCAAAGATTTTCAAAACAGATATAATTAGAGGGTATGAGCGAGACCAAGCCCATTCCAAAGAATATCGTGATAGCTGTCCATCCCACGTCTGAAGAGACGATGCAGGAAGGGGCGGCGATCTGTTCGTTCATTGACAAGAATTGGGGCATCAAACCCTATCTTGGACGTGTGAACGAAGTGGAGCTGCAAGGGCGTATGGCAGCCAGACAATTCGATCTGATGATCACGATAGGTGGTGACGGCACCATGCTGCGCGCAGGTCACCAGTGCGCGTTGGTGGATGTGCCACTGCTGGGCATAAACATGGGCCGGTTCGGCTTCTTGATGCAATTGAGCCGCATGGAGTGGCCGCACGTACTGCCGCGCATTTTCACCGGTGATTACAGCTACGAAAATCGCATGATGCTCAAATCTGAGCTCTGGCATGAAGGCCAGATGATCCAGTCCAACCAGGTGATCAACGAAGTGGTTGTCTGCCGCGGACAGGCTGTCAGACCCATCCGCATCCACGCTACCGTCGACGGCTACCGGCTGGCCTCCTATGTGGCTGACGGGTTGATCGCTGCCACGGCAACCGGCTCTACTGCGTATGCCCTGGCAGCCGGCGGTCCCATCATGCCCCCCGAATTACGCAATATCCTTATCGTAGCCGTGGCCCCGCACATGACGATGGACCGCTCCATCATCCTACCTGAAGGCGCCAGCGTTGAGATCAGCGCTGAGACCGACCACGACGCGGTTATCAGTGTGGACGGGAAAGCGCCGGTACAGGTCTCAAATGATGACCGTATCATTGTCAAAGCCAGCGAACACACGGTCAAGTTTGTGGTCTTTCAAGACCCGGGCTATTTCTATCGCAACCTTGAGAAATACCTGGAACAAAATCCCTCCCTTGGCGGCAGTAAATGAATCTGGATGAACCAATTACCCCACATTGCTATAACCATCCCAAGCGCGAAACTCACCTGCGCTGCAACAAATGCGAAAGACCCATTTGTTCCTCTTGTGCCGTGTTGACCCCCACCGGTTACCGCTGCAAGGAATGTGTGCGCGGCCAGCAAAAGATCTTTGATACGGCAAAGTGGTGGGATTATCCGGTTGGTGCTGCTACTGCCTTTATCATCTCCATGCTGGGAAGCTTTTTCGCCAGCGTGATCGGTTATTTCATCATTCTGGTTGCCATAGGCATTGGCATCGGCATTGTGGAGGCAGCCCGGTTCGTGTTGCACAGAAGGCGTTCCCGCAACATGCCGGTGGTGCTTTCCATCTCAGCTCTGATCGGCGGGTTGGTGATACACCTCTCCACCATCGCGGGTACGCTTTCGTGGCTGTCACAGGCAGGGGTAGGAGGTATGTATTACCTGCTCTGGCCGACTGCTTATGCCGTTGTGGTTGCCGCGACGATCTATTACCGGTATAAAGGCCGCTTCTAGAAAGGCAATCTTGCATGTTAAGTGAACTGCGCATCGAAAACTTTGCCATTATCAATCAACTTGAGCTCACATTCTCAGATGGGTTGGTGATCGTTACCGGCGAGACAGGCGCAGGAAAATCCATCCTACTCGATGCCATCATGGCGCTTGTGGGTGGCAGGGTGGATGCCGCCATGGTACGCAGCGGCGCTGATCGGGCGGTGCTGGAAGCCGTTTTCAAGCTGCCGGAAGAAACCCGCGCGGAGGTTCAGGCGATCCTCACCCGCGAAGAACTGGACGAAGGCGAACCTTTCGTCACGTTGGGCCGTGAGATCCGTGCTGAAGGCCGCACGGTGGCCCGGGTGAATGGACGCAATGTCAATGTTGGACTGTTGAAAGAACTGGGCATCTACCTTGTTGATATCCACGGCCAGGCTGAACATCTCTCGCTGCTCGATGTACGCTCCCACCTGGGTTTTCTCGACCGTTACGCTGCCGATGAAGGTGAATTGGCGGCGTATAAAACGCGTTTCCAAACGCTGAGCGAGGTGCGCAAAGAATTGCATGCCGTGCAGCAAATGGAACAGGAAGCTGCCAAAAAGACGGAACTCTTGATTTTCCAGGCACAGGAGATCGAAGCCGCTTCACTCAAGGAAGGCGAGGATACCGAACTTGAGCAGGAACGGAGCCGGCTGGCTAACGCTGAATCTCTCTCAGCCGCCGCGCAGCAAGCGCTGGCGCTCCTGGATGAAGGTAATCCGGAGTCACCGGCCATTACCGATTTGTTCGGGCAGGTGGTGCAACAGTTGAACGCACTCTCGCGCGTCGATTCAAGCCGGCAAGCGCTTACCGATCAGGGCGACGCCATCGCCTCTCAGATCAGCGACATCTGCCGCGACCTGCGCGGTTACCTGGATGATATTGAGTTCAACCCGCACCGTCTGGAGCAGGTGGAAAACCGTCTGGAAATGATCCATCAGATGAAACGAAAATACGGCGCCACCATCCCTGAGATCGTGGCCTTTGGCAGGACAGCTCGCGAGCAGCTTGAAACCATCGAACACGCGCAGGAACGTATTGAGGAACTGACGAAAGCTGAGGAAGAAGCGCATAAAGCCCTGCGCGAAGCGGCTGAGGTCTTATCTGCCAAACGCAAATCCGCGGGAGAGCAATTGGGCCGCAAGGTGGAAACAGAACTTGACGACCTCAGCATGAAAGGGGCACGTTTCTCCACTGCCGTAGAATTCGCGGCTGACGAGAACGGCTTGCAGCTCTCAGATGGACAGAAGGTTGCATTCGACAGCAGCGGAGTGGATAGGGTGGAATTCATGATCGCGCCCAACCCCGGTGAAGGACTTAAACCGCTGGTAAAGATTGCGTCAGGCGGAGAAACTTCGCGTTTGATGCTGGCGTTGAAGAACGTGCTGGCAGACGCAGATTATGTGCCAACGCTGATCTTCGATGAGATCGACCAGGGTATTGGCGGCAGGGTGGGCAGCGTGGTAGGCGAAAAGCTGTGGAACCTGGCACGCAACCACCAGGTGATGTGCGTCACCCACCTCCCACAACTGGCCAGCTTTGGTGACCAGCACTTTCATGTGCGCAAGCTGATCACCGAAGGTCGAACCATGACCGAGGTGGAGAAACTGGATGATAACGGCAGGATCGTGGAGTTGGCTTCTATGACCGGATCTGTCAGTGAATCCAACCTGAACTCAGCCAGAGAACTTCTCGTCCAGGCCAAGCAAAGACAAAAAGAACTTCTCACTCAATGATCCAACTCAACACCTCGCAGAGGTAGGATGGCTTCTGGAAAACTGTCCATTTCTCTTCTGGGCCCCCCTGAAATAAGGTTGGGGGATAAGATCATCCACATCAAACGCAGGATGTTTCGTTACCTGGTGTTCTACCTGGCCTGCCAGGCAGAGCCAGTCAGCCGCGAGGCTCTGTGTGATATGTTCTGGCCTGATGATGACGAGGTGCAGAGCCGCAAAAACCTGCGCGAGATGGTGAGCAAGCTCCGGCGCGATCTGCCAATAGACGACCTCATTCTCACTGAAAAAGAATATGTGTCATTCAACCAGATGAAGGTCGATGTGGACGTCTTACGGTTCGAGGAGACGATCAACCTTGTGCGGAAAAACCTGGACCTGGCTGTTAGCGGCAGGATCAGTGATCAATTGTATCATGCGGTGAGGGATTCATTAAACCTGTGGCGCACTGAGCGATTTCTGGGCGGCGCATCGACGACTGGATCAGTACCATTCCAAAATTGGGTTACAGGCACTGCTGAAACACTGCAATACTGGCGGCAGATGATGGTGGAATGGATGGCTGATCACTGCATTATGACCGGCAACAACCCCGAGGCTTTGAACTGGTTGACCCAGGCCAGGCAGTTTGACCACCTAAACACAGAGATCAATCAGTTATTGTTAACCTGTTTGCGTGACCTGGGTCTATGGTCTGAGGCAATTTACCTTTGCAACATGCTTGAAACGGATTACCGCTATAGCGATGAGTCAATTGTGCCAACCTCCCTGGCGGAATTGATCTCCAGGGTGAAGGAAGAGGGCAAGGTTGCTCAGAGCTTGTCATCTCTGAGAATTCCATTCGGACTGAGTACGCGGGGGAGTTTTGTTGGCAGGGAAACCATCCTTGAGGAGATGAACAACACCTTCAACCGCGGCGGGATCATGTTGATCCAGGGAGAAGAGGGCTCCGGGAAGACCGAGCTCTTGAAGTTCTTCCAGGAGCATCTAGAAGCGGTTCCCTTTTTGATCTCTTATCAGGCCTGTAACGGGGATGAGAAAGTGCCTTACCGCACCCTTGTGGAGGGTTTGCGCAAGGTAGTAAAAAAGGAAATTTGGCAAAGAATCGATACACCTTATGCTGTTGCGCTGCTTCCCCTCTTCCCCGAACTGCTGCAATACCGCGGAGACCTAAATATTGCGAATTACTATGACCAAGAATTGAATGTCCGTCTGGTCTCTGAAGCATTTCTTCATATCCTATCAAAAGCCGTGCTGCGAAAAAAGGCACTGCTATTGATCGATAATGCTCAATGGATGGACCCCGAGACCCTGGCGGTGATCGGGTACTCTCAGGAACACCTCATGCCTGGGGTCATCAATTCCATCATCATGACCTGTGAAAATGGGGATATTCCATCTCACCTTGACGCTCTCCTCGGCAGGGATTATCCGAGGCGGGTACTCAAGAGAATCGCACTAGGGCCACTCGGTGAGAAAGAGATAACCGAGTTGGTATACCGAGAATTCCATCAGCAATGTTCATCTGAGGTGACCCGGTGGTTACAATCGTTGAGCGGAGGAAACCCAAGATATTTATTGGCAATGTTGGATGTCATCCGAGATAAGAAACTCGATCTTTCCTGCAAGGATCCAAACCCCGATGATCTCATGACAGAACCACTTCTGACAATCATTTCTCGCAAAGTGAAGAGATTGGAAAAGCCGGGATTTGCCATTTTACAACAACTGGCCATCCTTGGAGAACAATTCAGCCCGGTACTAATCGAGAAAACGACCGGGTTGGACATCGAAGTGTTAACTGGTGAACTGGGAAGATTATGTGACCAGAACTTTCTGAAAACGTTCAGTGATGATTCGGGAAAACCCGGATACCGTTTTGCGCATGGAATCGTTGCCCGGCATTTGTTGGCAACCATTGACCCGATGGAACAGCGAAAGCTGCATTTGAAGGCAGTTAATGCAATCATCGCTTGCGAAGGGAATGGGCAAGGTCAGGCCGTACGCCTGGCACAGCATCTTTCTGCCGCCGGAGAGTATTCACGGGCGTTGAAGTATTGGTTGAGAGCAGGCTCTCAGGAAAAAGAACAGTTCCATAAAGAAAAAGCATATGAATACTTCACTTCCGCCTATACACTGATCCAGACGTTAGGTGTCTCTGCGGACCCCGAAGATATTTACCGTCTGACAAATGAATGGGGCGATCTGGCACTACAGCTCGAAGACATGGACGCCTTTACGAATGTCTACACCGCCTGTTTACGAGCTGGCGAGAAATTACATAACAACAAATTGATCGGGGTTGGAAAATGCGGTCTGGGGTGGGTGGCGCATGTACGCGATTACTTCGAGATCGCGGAAAAATTCCTCAACCAGGCCATTGCCATTTTTGAACAAGAGAAAGATGAAACCGATCTTCTTGACGCGCTCTTCAAGCTTGGCACGATCTACTTTGCCAGACAGGATTTCGCAGAGGTCATCCGGCAGTATGACAGGGTGAGGCAACTCGCGATGGGTTATGCCGACCTTGAGAATATTGCTTTTGTGAAGAAAGCTTCAGCCTTTCTTATTTATGCCTATTGCATTGCAGGAAAAATAAACATCGCACAGGCCGTTGCCGATGAGGGATTTACCATCGCGAATACAATGGGTGAATTGAATTACGCCATGCAACTCAAGGCTTCACAGGTGATCATACACTATTACATGGGGGAGTTGATCAGAGCCAGGGAAGGGGTGGAAGAAATCTTGCCTGAGCTGCATGCCATGAACCTGGATTGGTGGGTCTTTGCCATGTTGACCACGGTAGGACAGACCGCGTTTGATTTGGGCGACCTGACCACGTGTATAAGGATAGCGGAGACCATAGGGTCGTTTGACAGCAATGCCTTGGCCGCAGGGTGGGGTGGTTGTTTTAAGCGCTATCTCTGGGGTGAGATCCTTTCTCTCCTGGGTTATCTTGATGAGGCTGAAGTGCTTCTGCGCGAGAATCTGGAAGTGAAGACTGAGAAGTTTATCGAATGGTTGTCGCGTTTGAGTCTGGCCAAGGTGGACCTCAGGCGTGGAAAATACCGGGAATGCCGGCAAGTTCTGGAAAACATATTGGAAGAAGCACAAACGCGAGGGTTTGAGGTCATCGCGCAGGGCGCGAAACTGGAACTTTTGCGAGCCGCCCTGGAGCAGAGTAATGAGCGGAACTTAGAGGTCGAATGGAAGAAATATGCTCCGGACCTGACGCATAGTCAATTACTGGGAATTAAAATTTCCTTTACAACATTGGATGGGCAACGTCTGGCTTTACAACGTAAATCGGAAAAGGCGAAAGTTATGTTACAAACGGCTTACGAAGAGGCATCAACCGCAAAATACGTATGGAAAAGCCTGTCAGCGCTCGAAGAACTGATTGCTCTGGGGTACGATCGGGAAGAAAGCATAAAGAGCGGGCGCAGGATGCTGGAAAAGGTGAAGTTTGAGTGTGAGATCCCCGACCTGGAAAAACCCCTTAGTGAAGCCATTAATGATTGGCCTAAGCTTAAATTGTGTCAATAATATGTCAATGATATAATTGTATATACAATTGTGAATCATTGACACAGGTGTTCAGGCATCAGGGAGCCTGAACAAAAAAGGTCGACAGCCTCGCGGGGAGTGATACTGTCGACCTTTGTTTAACCAGTGATTACTTACAAGTGAACAACAGTCACGCCATCGCCGCCCTCGTTCTCACCACCGTCCTCAAAACTGACGACGCCCGGGGTCTCGCGCAGCATTTCACGGATAACCTGGCGCAAACGTCCGGTGCCCTTGCCGTGGATGATGCGCACGAAGGGCATGCCTGAGGCAATGGCGCTATCCAGATAACGGTCGAGCATATCCAGAGCGTCTTCAGCCCGTTGACCACGTACGTCAATCTCCATTGAAGGTCCAGCATGGAATATCTGTTTTTGTCCTTCACTGGTAGAACCGGCGAGCATACGCGCCTTCCGATTGGAAGTTGGTTTTGCAGCTACAACTGTCCCGTCAACTTTGACCGGCGACAAGTCGTCCAATTTGGCGCGAATCCGCAGGTTGCCAGCCAGCACTTCAGCGTCTTCGAGACCAAGAGCGGTCACCACCCCTTCCATATCCATTGAGCGTAACCTAACCTTGCTGCCCACTTCAGGGATGAAGAAGTCAGACTCAACTTTGCTTCGGGTTGGCTTTTTGGGTTCCTTGATCTTTGTTTCCACCCGTTCCATCTGCGCTTGGATGGTTTTTACCTCATCCAGGGGTTGGCGGGCGCGCGTCAGATCGCGGCGTATCTCGTCCATCTCGCGATGGAGTTGGGCCAGTTCCTGCTCGGCCTCAAGGCGTGCTTTCTCCAACGCCTTTTGCCCTTCTTCCTCGATCTTACTGAGTCTGTCAGAAAGCTCCTGCTTGAGATTCATGGCAATGGAACGGTCGTGGTCAGCGGCGGAGCGCGCTTTACGGGCCACTTCGCGTTGGTGATGGATCTCGCTGAGCAGGTCTTCAGCCTTCAGATCATTTGGGTCGATCATCTGACGCGCGGATTCGAGGATCTCATCGGGGAGATTGAGGCGTTTGGCGATGGCCAGCGCGTTTGATCGCCCCGGGATGCCAATGGTCAGGTGATAGGTGGGGCGCAGTGATTTGAGATCGAATTCCATGCTTGCATTCACGGCTCCTGGAGTGGCATGTGCCAGTGCTTTCAATTCCGGGTAGTGGGTGGCGATCATGCAGGGCACACGCTTTTCCACGAGGTGGAGCATGATGGCACGCGCGATGGCCGACCCTTCCTGCGGGTCTGTGCCCGCGCCCAGTTCGTCAAGCAGGACCAGGGTTTTGGAACGCGCATTGTTCAGGATGCGCACGATGTTGGTGATGTGTCCGGAGAATGTGGAAAGCGATTGTTCGATGGATTGTTCGTCACCAATATCCGCGAAAACGTTGTCAAAATAGCTCAACTCTGAGCCGGATTGTGCCGGGATGTGCAGACCGCTTTGGGCCATTACTACCATCAAACCGGTGGTCTTGAGCGTAACTGTCTTACCGCCAGTGTTGGGACCGGTGATGATCACGGCGAAGGTCTGCGGGTCTAAATTGATATCGATGGGTACCACTTTTGCAGGGTCCAACAGCGGATGGCGCGCTTTAAGAAGCTTCAGCGTGATGCCGGGATGGTGTTCCTTGGCCTGGGGATGGATTGGCTTCAGGATGGGCTCGCTGGCCTTCAGGTCAATGCTGTACTTGCCGCACATCAACACCAGATCAAAATCGGCCAGCGCATTGACCATCACTTTGATCATCTCTGCTTGTTCACCCACTTTTGCAGATAGATCGGCGAGGATACGGCGGATCTCGTCGCGTTCTTCAAGCTGCAATTCGTGCCAGCGGTTGTTCAGTTCAACTACAGCAACGGGTTCCACGAACAGCGTTGCGCCGGAGGATGACTGGTCATGGACGATGGATTTGATCCGTGTTTTGTATTCGGAGCGTACGGGGATCACGTAGCGGCCGTTGCGCTGGGTGATTATGGGGTCTTGCAGCATCGAAGCGGTATTGGGGTCACCAATCATGTGCTCCAGTTTGCTCAACAGGCGGGCATGCGAGACCTTCTCCTCGGCACGGATGGACGCCAGTTTTTGCGAGGCTGAATCCAAAACCTCGGCATGGTCTGAGATGCAGCGCGAGATGGCTTCGATGATTCCAGGTGGGGGAGGGAACAGGCGGGCGATCTCCAGCAGGGCAGGATACTTGCCCTCCAGTTTTTCCATCGTGCGGTACAACCGGCGCGAGGCGGTGAGGGTGCCGCTCACGTCGAGCAGTTCTGTCTCGGTGAGTACCCCTCCGCGCCAGGCGGTTTCGGCCAGGCGGCGGATATCGGTGGCGCCTCCGACGCTGATATCCGCGTTGACGCTCAAAAGGTGGCAGGCTTCGCTGGTTCTTTTCAGACGGATTTCAGCTTCCTCAAGCGATTTGGCGGGTTTCAGAGTTCGCGCCAGATCTGCCGAGGCGCTGAACGAGGCATACCCCGCCAGTCTCTCAATGACGCGGGGGAATTCGAGCATGTTCAACGTTTTCTCGTCCATAGTTGCGAGTTTACCACAGGTTGCCAAAAGCCCCACCCGCCTGGTGGGTTGCTGCGCGGGATATAATGAGTTTGAGGAAGAAATGGACAGATCCAGCCTGCTCGATCAAATGACCATCGAATCCGAGCTGTGTCTCTCGGAAGGGGAGGGCGTGGTGCGCTGCCTGGCTTGTGCCCACCGCTGCCTACTGAGCGAGGGCAAGCGAGGTATGTGTGGTGTGCGCTTCAACAAGGCCGGTAAGCTGCACGTTCCCTTTGGTTATGTGAGCGGCGCCCAGGTGGATCCGATCGAAAAGAAACCCTTCAACCACTTCCTCCCCGGCAGTAACGTACTCACTTTTGGCATGCTGGGGTGCAACTTTCATTGCTCGTTCTGTCAGAACTGGCACACCTCACAGGCGCTGCGCGACCCGGCAGCAGCTGATTCCATCGAGATGGTGGGTAGGATCTCCGCGGAGAACATGGTCAAGGTAGCAGTGAAGAACGGCGCAAAAGCCATCGCTTCCAGCTACAACGAACCTCTCATCAGCATCGAATGGGCTGCCGCCATTTTCAAGTTAGCCAAAGAAGCTGGTCTAAAGACCGCTTGTGTTTCCAATGGTCACGCCACCCCTGAGTCTTTGAAATACATCCGCCCCTGGCTGGACGGCTACAAGATCGACCTCAAGAGCATGCAGGAGAAGCGCTACCGCGAGATGGGCGGATCGCTGCAGGCTGTATTGGACACGATCAAACTCGCACATGAGCTTGGCCTGTGGGTGGAGATCGTCACGCTGGTCATCCCCGGGTTCAACGACTCCACCGAGGAACTTTGGGAGACCAGCCGATTCCTGCGTTCCGTCTCCGCTGATATCCCCTGGCACGTGACAGCCTATCATCCTGATTACATGATGGATGACGCCCCTCCCACGCCGGCTGCAACATTGACGAAAGCCGCCGAGATTGGCCAGGAGGCTGGACTGCGATACGTGTACGCCGGTAACCTGCCCGGGCGGGTGGGCTCACTCGAAGACACGCACTGCCCCAAATGCCAAAAATTGCTCATACGCCGCAGGGGATACTGGATCTCGGAGATGCGGGTGACCGAAACTGGCACATGTCCCGATTGCGGCGAGAAAATAGCCGGTGTTTGGTCCTGACCCCGCCACAATGACTGTTCCGGGAACTTTTTCACCATAATCATCGTATTACGAATAGCGAACAACTTTAAGCTTCAAGGTGTTGTATATACAAGAAGCAGAGAGTGCCGTATTGATTGAGAGGTGTACCATGGCATCCGGAATCTATGTCGTTGTCGGCCTTTTAGGCATTATCTTTCTGGCGATCAGTCTGTCTGGTGTCTCCACCAGAAGCAAGTAGTCAGTCTACTCACATGAAGGAACGCTCCGGCACTGCCGGAGCGTTTTACGTTAAAGAAAAACCTGCTGAATAAACTATCCCAGGTTACAGGCGCACGATTAACTTATGAATATGTTCACAATGGTCCAGGGCGTGCCAGCAGGAGCGGCGCAGCACCTTGCGCGGTGACCAGATCTCTCCGGAGCGGCCGCGTACCATTTCCACACCGGCAGTTTTTGGCAACATGCCCTGGAGATTGGCAAGGGTCATCTCCATTTTCTCGAGCACATCCTCCGGGAGGGCCTTCCTCTCCACACAGGCCATATTCAGCCGGTCGAGATACCACCACTCTGCGGTAGCAATATGTCCCATCACGCCGCGGATGCTCCAGCGTTCCTCCGGGAAGGTCTGGTCAAGTTGAGCCGGGGTCAGGGCGGCGGTCATTTCAAGAACGTCATTGTGGGCCCAGGCCACCACCTGCAGGCCGCGCGTGGTTTCCAGTTCTGTCAGCGGCCGCCAGTCATCATGGAACCAGGCGTTGATCTCCAATGTACCGCTCTCGTCCGGTTGGAAGGCTGCATCCACGTTATAGGCTTTAAAGGTTTCCACCAGACGGATATCGAAATCAGCCAGATCCTTTAGCCAGGATTCACTGGAGCAGCCGTCCAGCCAGGTCTTAAAGGCAACAACCGCCTGCGGCATGCGTATCAGTGCTTCGGCCTCTTCTGAACCGTAGGCAAAACAACCGGGGAAGTCAAGAGCGCTCGCGAGAGAACGACCTTCAATATTGTTTTCAACAGCAACTCTAATCAGCATATCTCCCTCCACCCCGGCATTATAGCATGGCGGGCGTAGGGAAAGCGCATGTTTTCTGACCTTGACAGCGGATGATGGAACCGGATTTATAATTCTAACGTCTATAACAGAGCGCATACTTATTTCAACGAGGCTGAACATGGTCAACGAGACGAAGAAATACAATTTTCGAGATAACCTGCACTTTGAATGGGCGCTCCCCATTTTCATCCACCCCCGAAAAGCACTTGAAAAGATCAAAGAATTCGAGAAGCCAGCCTGGCTGACGCCTTTGCTGATACTCTCGGTTCTGGTCATCGTGGCCGCACTTGTGGCCTGGCCCATACGACGCAATGCCATCATGAACGGCTTCACCATGCCAGCGGATTTTGAGTACTATTCCACCGATCAGCAGACGCAGTTCATGGAAGCGCAGGCAAGCCAGAGTTCTGCGCTGATGACCTTCATCTTTCCGGTGGTTGGCAGTCTCATAGGCATCTGGCTGTTCTGGTTCCTGGCCAGCAGCATCCTGCACATGAGCCATTTCATCTCCGGCAGCCCCACAGCCAAGGGCGGATACTTCAACCTGGTTGCCTGGACCATGTCGCCTGTCATGATCCGGCTGGTCATCCAGATCCTGGCCATGCTCATCTCGCAGAAGACCATAGCCGGTGCAGGGCTTTCAGGCTTCGTAAATGTCACCGGGGCGGGGGCGGGCTACCTTGCCGGAATCCTGGGCCAGATTGATATTTTCTTCATCTGGCAGATCGTGCTTCTTCTGCTGGGTGTTGTTCCGCTTTCGGGATTGCCAAAAGCAAAAAGCTGGGCTGCCACAGGGATCACACTCCTGATCATGGTGCTGCTCATGGCTGTGCCGCAATTTATCACCACCATCATCAGCGGTTTCTCATCATCGGGAATGTATTACTAGATGACCGCAAAAGCTTACGTGCAGATCAGACAACTGCGTAAGATTTATAAGATGGGTGAGACGCAGGTGGATGCCTTGGCCGGTGTGGACCTGGATATTGCGAAGGGGTCATTCACAGTCATCATGGGGCCATCCGGGTCGGGAAAGAGCACACTGCTCTACCTGCTTGGAGGTCTCGACAAGGCTACCTCGGGAAGCATCCTATTGGAAGGTGCGAATATCTCAGAGTTCGATGAAAATGCGCTGGCCGAATACCGACAGCAAAAAGTGGGCTTCATCTTCCAGTCTTTCAACCTGATCGTATCCATGACCGCTGAGGAGAACGTGGCCTTCCCGCTGCGTTTTGGCGGTGTGGCCGTGGCGGAACGTAAAATACGCTCCGTGGAGTTGATGGACCGGGTGGGTTTGAAAGACCGCATCGGGCACCGACCGACTGAACTTTCAGGCGGGCAGCAGCAACGTGTGGCCATTGCCCGGGCGCTCATAAACGACCCGCCGCTCATCCTGGCAGATGAACCCACCGGCAACCTGGATACAGCCAGCGGTTACTCCATCATGGAGACACTTTCAAATCTGCACCGTTCCGGGAAGACAGTGATCGTAGTCACGCATGACCAACGCATGATGCAATTTGCCACCGACAGTGTCTATCTATTGGATGGCAATATCGTAAAAGAACGCGAATTTCTGGCTGCAACCCAATTGCAGCGGAAACACGCCTAGGTGAAAGAGGTATGACACAATGATGAAGAAAATATCCCAATTCCTCCTGATACTTGTTATTGTCGTGTGCCTGGCAGCCACCAGCGCACCTGTAAAGGCAGCCGCGCCGCTGCATGCCGATGCGTTCAGCGTCAGCGTGGACGCAAGCGCCAAATCCGGAATCGCCGGCTCTGTGGTGACCTACACATTCACAGTAACCGACCTTACCGGGGCAGGTTTAACCCTGACCATCAATACGCCGACTTCGGTGAGCGGTTGGACGCCTGCACCCACAACCGATCAGTCCACGCTTACCCTGGATCCCTCGGGAAGCGCCAGTTTTGTCATGAATGTACCTATCCCTTCAGATGCCACCGCGGGACAAAACGACATTCAAAGCGTTAGCATGACAGATGGCGTAAACACGATCACCACCAGCGTTACCACCACCGTGATGGCGGTCACTGTTGCCGGGCGGCCCATGCTAACCGTGGCTGAGTACTATCTAAACAGTGGAAAGATCGCTGCCGGCAGCGATTTCCAACTGGCTGTGCGCTTAAAGAATACTGGAAGCGGCGATGCCCAGAACATCATCGTTGCCTATGACGGCGGCACCAGTTTTTACCCCAAGAACACGGGCGGCATCAGCACGGTTTCAGGCATTTCCGCCGGCAGCTCCAAATCAGTAACGCAGGACTTTACCGGGGCGGGGGAACTGGCCTGGACGCCGATCGCAACCATCAAACTGACCGTCTCATATACTGATTCAGCCGGCACCGCTTACTCCGATGTCTTTTCGCTGACCTTCAATGTGTCAACCGGCTTAACACAATCTTCTTCGAGCAGTTCCAGCACATCGTTGAATCAAACGCAACTCGTTATCACCGATTACATGGTGGATGTGGATCTGCTGCAACCCGGTACCACCTTCACCCTCAACCTCGAGGTCAAGAATATGGGAGCTGGAGATGCAAAGGGGGTGGCAATGGTAATGGGAGGAGCCGGTTCCACTTCGACCGAAACAACCACGACTCAATCTGGCGGCATTTCAGGAGGCGGGGGCGATCTGTCGAAGTTCGCGCCTCTCGATAGCTCCAACCTTGTCTATATCGGAGAAATCACAAGCGGTTCGACCGTATCACTAACCCAAAAGTTGATCGTAAATGTCACCACGGAACCCGGTGTGTACACACTAAAATTCTCCTTCGTTTATAACGATTCCAAGGGCAACAAAACCGTTGATGACCAGGTGATCACTCTGTTGGTATATTCGCTGCCTCAAGTGGAATCCAGTTTCTACATGGATCCCGGATTCTTCTATGTCGGTACTCCAAGCACATTGCCCATCCAGGTGACCAACCTGGGCAAGAAGACCTGTGTTCTGGGCAACATGCGCATCACGGCAGACGGAGAGGAGATATTTAATAACGTCTCTCTCGTTGGTGCTCTTGACCCCGGCGGTTACTATACCCTCGATGCCGAGATTACTCCTTCAAAGGAAGGGCCGCTTGATATTGTTGTGACCATCAACTACACCGACGACTTCAACCAACCACGCACCTTGGTGCAAAAGATCTCGGTAGAGGTGCAGCCGGCCATGGAGATCACGCCCGACCCAGGCCTGGAGAATCCGGAGGGGAACGGCATGTCTGGCCTGCCGGTTGACCAGATGCCGGAGACGTTCTGGCAAAAAGTGGGTCGTTTCTTCAAGG